>ULXP01085794.1_pt1 | contig 15615 bp, 18 predicted proteins | sample 1961351 | NCBI WGS metagenome assembly ULXP01 (sample SAMEA4835840, study PRJEB28245) | human gut metagenome | biome: gut microbiome; material: fecal sample | place: Denmark | collected 2008 | reverse complement strand
TATATGTCGAAAAAACATTACCCTCCATGTTCTGTATATTTTTATTTCGCTCTTATATTTTTAAAGTGAATTCGGCGAAAAGGTGCCAGATGGCTTGCGTTTAGCGAAAACCGTTGCATCCTTCATAGCGCAGAGCCACAAAGATCACAAACGATAATCGCTATGATTACCAAAGACAAAGGTACGAAAAATATCTGTACAATAGATCTTTTTCAAAAAGATTTGATGCCCAAGCGAGAAAAACACGTTCAAGAGCGATGAAAAACACTATTATCGGCACTTCATACCGCTCCCATTTCCCCCATCACCTTCTCCACCTCTTCCAGCGGCACATTCAGCATGCGCGAGACGTAGAGCGGTGTAATGACCTCCATGCTCCCCGACTGGCGTTCCATGCCTATCAGATACTCGATGTTCTTTTTGAGATCACCGAGGCTGTTGGCGAAAGGCGCTGCAGTAGGCGAAGCCTGCTTCTTGCTCTCCACCTCCTTGGCCTTAAAGGCATCCAGCGTCTCGCTACCGTCCTCACCAAACCTTCCGTCCTTCGCCTCGAAGATGACAGAAGGCTCCAAGACCTCTACCGTGTGCCACGCCCCTTGCGGCACCACACACCCATAGCTACCAGCGGTGGGGTCAAGCAGGATGCGGTCCGTCTCGTTGCCCTCATTGTCATAGACCACCTCCACTAGCTTCCCACACAAGAGGAAAACATTCTCCGTGCTCTGCTGATGACGGTGGATAGGCACGACCGTCCCTGGCAACAACGCATTGAGCATACGCTGCGAATGATCCCCCTCAGACGTACGCAAGTCATAATTCTGGCGCAAGCGAGGATTCACTTGAGCCTGATCAAAAAGCCCATCAATCAACTCTTTATCTATTTCCATAACCATATATAATCAAATAAAGGGCACACGCCTCCCCATCCCGTAAAGGAAGGCGGAAGCAGAATGCCCCAACAACTCTAATAGCAATATTGCGTTAATATCTGCGCAGCACCACTTGGAAAGCCTCAGCATACTTGCAGCCCCACTGACTGCCACGCATGGCCGCCAAGCCCGTGATATACTCCACACTGCGAGGATGAGGATACGGACGCATTACCCCGCGATACATCGACAGCGCCTTGCATTTCGCCTCCACACCGTCCTGCCCTACCTCCACGTAGCAGTTCGGACGAAACAGATTCATGGCGTCGTTGATAGCCCATTCCGAGCACGAAGGCACCTCCATATACCAAAACTCCTTCACTGGCTTCACCGTCGGCTGGCGCTGAAACAACCGTATTGCCTCCTGGCAAGCCATGGAAGTCTGCAAGTGGTCATTATTGGTGTCAGCAGGATGATGCGTTATCACAATATCCGGCTCACTCTCCCGAATAGCACTTTCTATGAACTGCACCAGCTTCAAATGCGGCACAGTGTTCATCTCGATATTCGGAAACGTTGCCTCATACTTCTTGCCCACGCCAACATAATTCGTTGCAGCATCCGTGTCCCCCTCCAGCTCCGCATCCGAGGGACGGAAAGCACGCGCCTTCGCCTCTGTACACATGATTGCCACATCCACCTCGTCGCCCTCATGCGACCATTTCCACATCGATGCACCAGCCCCGAGAACCTCGTCGTCGGGGCGAGCCACCACTAATAAGTATTTCATTATTATTTCTTTATTTTTATCACATTAGTTCTTTACATCACACCGTCTTGGCATACCCCACCAACTTATCATGCATCCACTGCGGATACTTACCGCAAGCTGTATAGAGGATGGCGATGACGGTCCAAACGATCAACTTGATATCCCCAAAGAACGAAGCGTTCTTCACGTAATACACATCCAGCTTCAGGCGGATGGGCAACACCTTCTCGTTATACTCCTTCTCATCAGGAAACTGATCCCCATAGATATAGTCCCACAGGCTCGACTGCGACGTCAACCCGCAAGGCACGGTGGCAGCGATGGCATTCTCACCACCACGAGTTATATCCACCTGATCCACTGCAGCAGGGCGAGGCCCCACGATCGACATGGTTCCGTTCAGGATATTCATCAGCTGCGGCAACTCGTCGATCTTCAATCGACGCATAATCTTGCCCCACCAGAAGATTCGATCTTGGTCCGGGCGCAACGAAGCCTCATTCGCCCCTCTTGCCACACGCATGGAGCGAAACTTCCACATCTTAAACTTCTTATTATCCTTCCCCACCCTGTTGGCAAAGTAGAACAAAGGTCCAGGGTCACTCAGTTCCGTCAAGACTATGGACAGAATCCATATCGGCGAAGTGCCCACAATGCCAAGAAAGGCACAGACGAAATCAAAAACACGCTTTATTGCTTTATAAATCATGATTATAGCTATCTATTAAGAATACCCTTTGATCTTTCTCCAGACAAAATGACATGGTTTCCATATCGGAGCCCACAACACCTCGCTTGGAGCAAAACCAAAGAACACAAAGTTTCTTTTCACATTATGCAAATACACATCAAGTTTGCTATTGCGGTTCACTTGTTGGTTGCGCTGGTCAAACTGTCCAAAGTTTCCCGCCAGTTCAATCTCTTCCAACAGACGCTTGCCTGTTTTTTCATTCGGTTGACACAAGCAATATTCCAGCTCCAGTCCAAACACCTGCTGCTCAACATACATCACAGCCTCAGCAAACCTCGCCAAACCCAGATATTTCAAATTCTCAATCACTTGCCGCCGTTGCGCCCCGTCCAGCCTCCGAAGGATAAAATAGTAGTCCAGCAACTGACGCAGCCCTATTCCCTCATACAGCACATGATGGAAGATGTGCATCAATGAATAGACAGCATTGAAGTCTGGCGTAGGATAGGCAAATCCAGCCGCCTCGTCATAATTGGCAAACTGTCTGTCCGCCCACTTCTTAAAAAAGAACTTATACCGGCGAAAAAGAAAAGGGCTATATGTAAAACTCGGTATAAAATGAATCTCAGTCAGCGCATCCGGAAAAACCTCCACGTCCGCATGGTGGACAACAGTTTCTCCTACCCTCCATTTTGCTTTCAGCACCTTATAAATCTCATCCCTGTTACCTTCCACCCACAGGTCAATGTCCCCACACTGGCGTCGCAACGGATTTGGATAAAGCCGAGCCACGCCCTGTCCTTTCAGCACACAACTGCGCAGGCCCATCTCCCTAAAAATATCCGTTATCTCTTTACATCTTACATCCAGCAGTCTATTCCTAGACTCCAGTGCCATCCCCTGAGCAATCCATTGTATCAAGAACTTTGGTTTGGTTTCACCCAACGCTATAACCTTCTCCACGCCCGTAAGCAAAACACCAACAAGCGACTGCCGCTGAGCCTCCTTATAAAGGAAAGTCCAATCCGCATCCGTCAGTCGGCGAGAGAACCGATCACGTTTGCCCAAAGATATCAGTACGAGTTCTTGAAACAGCGTCATTACTTCATCGTCTTTCTTATTTCCAATCCTTTGATAGAATCCTTAAAACTCACAACCTGATAATCAAAGTCATACTTGCTCATATCCTGTACATAATAAGAGTCAGAAAACATCTTAGGAATAGCTGGCAAGAACTTTGCAGCTAACCAAACCAAAGGATTAAACAATTTACTAATCCAGACCTTGTGCCCATGCTCAGAAGCTATTTGGCGAACAATCTCCACGGTATCAGAGTATTCCGCATTCTGTGGGAAGAACGTACCAGCCAGTTCCCTTACAATAAGTTGTTTAACAAATTCAGCAAGATTAAAAACATGTAGCATAGAACGCTTGTTATGCCATGCTGGAAATACTGGAGTTTTCAATGCCAACCATCCTAATCTTGGCAAATTACCTTTATTTCCAGGGCCATAAATCATCGGAGGACGAATGATAGCTACTTTAAACGTATCGCATTGCAACTCTTTTAACCCATTTTCTGCTTGCAACTTCGAATCTCCATAAAAATCATTCGGATTGGGCTGCGTGTCTTTGGTCACGCCATCACCTTTCAAAGACTTGCTGGCATGATACACGATTTTAGAACTCATATATATAAACTGCTTCACCCCATGCTCTTTTGACCATTTAGCAATCTCTATAGCTAAGTCCCTATTTACCTTATAATATAAAGGTGCCATTTCTGGCTTTGGATCTACGTGTGCAATTCCTGCAACATGAAACACAACATCATATATTGAGAAGTCCCTCATCCTCCAAGCCCCATTCATCGTGTCCACAGTTTCTACTTGGAAGTTTTCAGGAGCCTTCATCAACCATTTTTCTATGTTAGTGCCAACAAAACTATTAGCACCTGTAATTAAAACTCTTTTCATTTTGTTTATCTTTTCACTCCTGATTTTGACTTTCTAAATTCCGGGTCCATTTGTTTTTTAAAGTTGCCCCACGTACCCCAAAAGAAAGCTGAAAAATCGCCACGAATCCAATCTTGATAGTATAATCCTTTTCCAAAGAACTTAAACCAAGAAGGATTGCTTTTGAAACGACTGGGACTCTTCAAAAACCACAATACTTCAAAGCCAAGATGACGCAAACGTTTACCACTCTCGTACTTGTATTTACGCAATGGTTTGCCCAATGTCATGTCCGCAATCATAGTTGCATAGTCCATTCCACTCTTGAAAACAGAGCGCACACAAGCTGGTATACGAGGGTTAATTTCCATTATTAAGAACTGTTTTGTCAGAGGGTCTTCAATCAAGTCAAAGTCCGCAAAGCCAATCCACCCTATACTTTTCAACACGCGAGCACAAATCTCCGCAATCTGGGGATTATCAATCGTCACATTGCAACAACTCGACCCTCCATTTACAGGATAATATCTTTGTTTCCAAATGACTGACGAATAAGCCATATTGCCCTTTTCGTCCGTCATTATTTGCACCTTAATTTGCCGACCTCCTTTCTTTATAAACTGTTGTAGATGGCACTCTCCATATTGATCGTGAATAGCTGGATAGACCTCCATCAACTCTTTCAACGAATGGACTAATGTCATACCACGTCCTCCACTAGTTAAATTTGGCTTTAGCAAACCAGGATACGGAAAACCTTTAAGAGCGCATTCTATATCTTCATTACTTTCTTTTCCTTTCAAATCTACTGTAAATGGATGAGGAAACCCTTGTTCTCTACATATGGTCATGAGGTTGTTTTTATCATAACCTCTCTCGAAAATAGTACGGCTAGGCATAAGTACCCCTGTCAATCTCTCTAATTCCTCTTTGTGAAAACTCATAAACTCAGCAGAGGTGTCACTGGTGGGTATTAATACATCGAATTTATGTTCCTTTAGAAATTGGAGCATAAATTTGGCATATTCGCTTTTGTGACTGTCTACACCCAAATACCGTTCATCTGCAAACTTTGTATGATAGCCATATTCGTTTTTGCTATCACAGATAACAGCCACATAATATCCACTTTCCTTTAAACACTCCGCTATTGCCATTGCATGAGCAGCACCCCCATCTAATATCAAAACTTTCTTCATATCCCTTGATTTCTATATTTAAGAATCTTCGCAGGTACACCACCAACAATTGCGAATGGAGGAACATCTTTATTCACAACAGCTCCTGCTGCAATAATAGCACCTTTGCCTATTGTCACTCCAGCCAGGATTATACTACCACCACCAATCCATACGTCGTCTTCCACAACTATAGGAGCATCCATATAATCCTGTTCTTTTGTTGGTATTTCAGTTGTATAGAATCCGTGATTAAAAGCCATAAACAAAACATTTACTCCTGTATGCACATAATTACCTATTACAATTCTACCATTAGGTCCTTTACCTGGCTGAAGCAAATTATTGTGATTTATCAAGCAGTTGCTACCAATCTTCACATTTTTCCCACATCGTATAATAGTTGTTGGATGAATATTAGTATTTTTGCCTACCGTAATATACCTTCTATCACTTGCCATATTAATGACTTGATAAGCCCAAAGGTTTATTCGCCATTTCCAAAATGAAGGAGAAAGTAATGTGCGAATTATTTCTATTAATCGTTCCCCCTTAGATGGCTTTACATATTTATATCTCTGCGATTCAAACATATTGCAAATAATTGTAAGTATTCGGTGAACACCGTATTGCATGGTCTCAAACAAAGCAGTAACTTTGCACGGCGGGCGGCATTGTCATTGCCTATTTTGAGACAAGCATAGGAGGTTTTGCCCTCCACCAGCTCATGCCAATGGGGAGTACACCTTGATTTGACTAAAATTTTAATTCTTGTTTATCATTCCTCATCTTCCCAAAACTCAGGAAGAAGAGTATAAAGTTTATTCTTGGGCGTCGTCTTTATGTTTTTCAGTACATAAGAGAGCCAACGCTCCGGATTTTTACCCAGCACCTTGAAGGCACCAAACAATGAGTACATCATCGCTGCCCGCCTGCAGGCATCCAAATCCCGGCAGAACAAATAAGACTTCTTGCCCATCACCATGTCACGGATCAACCTTTCAGTATCCGTGTTGTCTATCGGCATCTCGGGGATAGACAGGCAATGGGTCAACTCATCATGGTTGCGAAGCAGGTAATTCTGCGCCCTGAAGATTAGGCTGTCCTTTGGTACGTCGAGAATCGTATTCGCCGCCCAGGCCCGGAAGGTTTCCCATATAGGCCCCGCATGCTCTTGCCAGAACCTGGTCTTTTCCTCGCCAGTCAACCCTTTCTCCTTGATTATCTCCTCCACAAGATAGGGGGCTTGGTAGAAGAGCAACGCTGTCTGGGACAACTGTGGATTTTCCCTCGAGGACCGCTCCGCCATACGACGGGCATGAGCCACGCAGCGGCATAGGACAAGACCGTCTATTTTCTTCATCCAGTCGTAACCTGCATAGGCGATAGCGGCCAAACTCCTCGTTCACGATTCCCTGGAGACCATGAAACTGCTTGCGCATATCGACTGGCTCCATGCACAAGTAACACTTCTGATCATCCGTCAGCTGACAAACTCTAGCCATAAGCCTACACGGTTATGCCAATATGAGCACGAAGCTGCTCGACGCTGGTGTCAGCAGGAAGGATGAGCGTCACGCCATTGGGAAAGACCAGTTTTAGATAAGGACTGCGGGAGGGAGGACCATTTGCCGCCACACGCATCTCTTTCGTCTTACTGTCACCGATCACAACCTCGGCGAACTTTGGCTTGCTGTTGCTAAATGTTTTCTTACCTTGTACCATAATTTGAACATTTTAAAATCACGGTGCAAAGATGCGAAACTATCCCTATGTAGACAATACGACTTTCACCGAATACTTACCTTGCGCATCTTCACTATCAAGCAATAGCGTTTTACTCATACCAAGATTTACCCATCACTTTTTTAACAAAAGCCTCATATTGTTCAGCTTTACGTTTCCATGAAAAGTCTTGCTTCACACGCTCAAGATTAGCACCTCCCTGCCATTTCAGTTCATCGTAATGAGTATAGAGATTGTTTAGAGCTTTTGTAATATCATCAGGCTTCTCTTTCTCTACCCATATTCCACTCTCACCAAGAGCTTCTTTGTTGGCAGGAATATCCGATGCTATACATACTTTTCCATAGCTCATAGCCTCCAACAGAGATATAGGAAGTCCCTCAATGGTAGAAGGGAGACAATATGCCCAAGCATTGCGCAATACCACATCCTTGTCGTCACCGAAGATAGCACCAGTAAAGATAACATTCTTACATCCCTTTGCCATCTGATGAAGTTCCTCCTCGAATGTAGAACCAGGAGCAGCACATCCACAAACCACAAGTTGCTTGTCTTTATAGTCGCTGTTAATAAATCCCTTAACCAAACAATCCGGATTTTTATCTTGAACAAGTCTTCCCATGAATACGACATAGTTATTGGGCACAATACCGAAACGCTCAAGCACATTGCTTTTCTTTGCTTCTCCAGGCAGATTAACGGCTCCAGTGATAACCGTGCTATTCTTTCCAAAAGAATCTGTCAGATATTCTTGCTGTTCTGTAGAGCAAACAGTAATATTCTTATGCATACGACAGTATATATCAAAATACACCTTAGCAACCCTGCGCCAAAAAGGAGAATATTTAGTTCGCATAAATTCCAATCCATGCAGTTGTAACACAACCTTCTTGCCAAATATGCGCGCCCACATGGAAGAAAAGAAGGCGGGTCCACCACAATTGTAGTGAATCAGTTCAACCCCATTTTGCTTGAATATCGCATTGAAGGTAGATTTCACTCCAAGTCCCATTTTATTGTAAATCGCACTTTTTGTAGATTTCTGATGAACCACCTTGAAGCCATTTACCATTTCTTCTCCATTATGGTTACTCTCTTGATAAACAATGATCTCGTGTCCCATGCCTACAAGTTCTGTAGCCAAATTGTACATAAAGGTAGCTATACCGTCGGGATGACGAAATGTACGGCCACCAATAAAAGCAATCTTCATATTTTTGTTTTTAATATTTCTTGGTAATTATTCCTAAATTTCTCTAACGAGAAGTTATACAGATTCTCGTGTCCTTTCTGCCCCATAAACACACGAGTCTGATATGATGAAAGAAGTATAGAAAGACATTCAACCAACCGACCAATATCACCAATAGGAGTAAGATAACCGCTCTTGTTTTCTTCTACCAGCACATAATTATCACCCACATTGGTAGCCACTACAGGTATACACCAGTTCATCGCTTCCATTATACTGTTGCTTGTACCTTCAAATAGGCTTGTCGAGAGGTAGATATCTGCAGATTTTAGTATTTCCTGAACATTATTTGGAGCTATAAGAATTTGGGTATAGTCAGTCAGTCCATATTCCTTAACCCATGTTCTAATCTGAGCTTCCAAATGTCCATGACCGATAATTGTAAAAACAAAGTCTTGTCTTGCCTTTCTCAGTTCTACAATTGTCTTAATGGCTGTCAGATAATCCTTTTGAGGCTCAAAGCGTCCGACTGTTATAATGGTTTTTATTTGCTTATTTTCATGAACCATAGAACCACTTATATCAGGGAAACAGTTGTGAATAACAATGGTTTTCTTTCTACTGAAACCATGTTTCTCAAAGTAATCTGCCCCCGACTGACAATTATATATAGTATAATCTGCAAAGAAATTATGTGCAAACCACTCCATAATTGTTTTTACAGGAGCCAGTCGTGAATTGCGTATTCCATTGAAGACGGTGTTCACACCAGCAAGTTTCTCCACTATGGCTCCTATTACGTCACATGCAGTCAAGTAGTTAAACGCCACTTCAATATGCAGTTGTTTCAACAGTCGGTAGTATTCCTTCCACTTGCCAAACCGTCTTCCTGAAAGATAATGAATATGCACATGGGCCTCCTCTAGAAACTTCTTTACTGACATAGAGAGATTCGCCTTTCCCCACAATGACATAAAATGAATTTCATGCTCTTGGCTGAGGGATGCAGCTAAAAGAGCTGCCTGTTTCTCAGCTCCTCCTGGTTTAATTGTTGGTATAAGAATAGCTATTTTCATCTTGCTCTATCTTTTATATATCGAGCAGGATTACCTGCCCAAACCTGATATGGTGGAATATCCTTGGTCACCACGCTTCCAGCTCCAACAATGGCACCTTCGCCGATAGCAACAGAACTACAAACACACACATTGAGTCCTATAAAAACATCATTTTCAATATGTACCTCGCCTTTGCGGAAATGTACTCCTGACCGGGCTGGGTCAAGATAGTGTGTTAATATTCTTGTACCTGCTGTTATACGCACGCCTTTACCAATGTAGATATTATCTGGATAAACTGTATCTATCCCAACACCACCATATACCATAGCACGTCCTTTGACATTTACTCCCCCAGCCCGTCCGAGAACGGCCATTTGGGGTGCATCATAGAGGGCAGAACCGCTATCACGATTCCACCTAAGCCCCTCTAAGGGCATATCTTTTGTCATCTTAAAATTTTAGTTTATGTTAAACAATTCTTCATAAGGGCTTAAAAAGGCCGATATGAACACTAATAGAGCGTGTTTTTCGATGGTATATGATTCCCTACAGGTCATTATCCAAGAGAAGCAATCAAAGCAGGTACACCTTTGAGAGATATGGCACGACGAAGGTTATAAGATAGGAAAAAGAGCCCCATCTCAGCAGTTACTTTCAGTTTGCCTTTCAGTAAAAAGTAGTATTGCCCAAGTGCTCGCTTCATGGTTCCGAAAGGATGCTCGGAGAGGCATTTGCGATTGTCCATCTTGTTCTGGTCTAGATGCAAAACGTAACGGACAACCTTCTTAATGACCTTCATTCTTGGAGGTTTTGGCTTGTTTTTATTCTCTTCTTTGAGTTGCTTGCGTTTTGCTTCGGTTGCCTTTATCAAGGTGTCTTTGTTGAAGTCTGCCTCCTTGAATTTTTGGATGGTACACTTGCACTTGCATTTTTTACATGCAAGCTTGTTGCAGTAGCGGATCATACCGTTTCTTTTGATAGACTTTTGCCTCAGGATTTCTCCTTGCGGACAATAGACAAGATTGCGTTCGGCATCCCTCACGAAGTATCCTTCAAGAGCCTTGGCACGCATCTGCTCGGGAGTCATCTTCAGTACAGCAGACTCCGCTATATCAGAAGTGTACTCCTTGATTTCTACAATCTGTGCATCGGTTAAGAAATCCTTGTAGGCTTCCGGTATGATTGCAGCTTCAAGACATGCCTTCAAATCTTCTGGATTAGTACTTGACTTTTGTTCGTCAGTTATGGTAGCTTCGTTATAGTCAAACTGAACCTGCTCCATGCAGCTGCCATCACGTTGGATGACATTTGGTACGATACCATTAGCCAATGCATCTGCATGATCCTCGGGACACTCGTACCCCTTGTCTGCAGTAGATTCTAGAACGTCAACACCATAATCGGCTTTCACCTCAGATGCTACGCTTGTAAGCTGACCATGGTCTGTTGGACTGTTGGTTACCTGGAAGCCTGCTATCATATGGCTCTCCGCATCAACTGCAGTTTGCACATTATAACCGACACAAAAGCCTTCGTTGGCTTTCATTAGTCGAGAGTCAGGATCGGTTAAGGAAATCTGGCTTTCACCACTTTCCTCAAGTGCATCACGGTATCCCTCGTAGCGTTCCTTGCGCTCCTTGCAAACATCAAGCTTACGTTGCAACTCATCTTTAGAGAGCCTGCGTCCTTCCTCATGGTCGTATGCTTCAAGTTCTTCCATATAGATTGAAATATGTTCATCAAGACGCTTGATTCGGTCATCGAGTTTGCTTAGAGTAAGGTTGTTGTCTTTAGCATTTACAGCCTTAAACTTGCTTCCATCAATAGAGATGTACGACTTGGAAAAGAGCTTCAAGCCCATACAAAACTTGTTGAACTCTTTAAAAACTTTAGTAATAGCCTTCTTGTTGTCCTTACGGAAATCGGAGATTGTACGAAAGTCAGGAGTCAGCTTGTTGAGCAGCCACATTACCTCTACGTTACACTTGCACTCACGAGCAAGTTTGCGAGAGGAACGTACCTGATAGAAGTAACCATAAATATAGAGTTTGAGGAGATCGCGAGGATCATATCCAGGAGTACCAGTCTCTGCAGGAGTACTGCGGACGAATCCCAGTTCATCCATTTTGAGATTATCGACAAAAGCATCGAACAAGCGAACAGGCGCGTCAGCCTCTACATACTCGTCAATGCAATCAGGGAAAAGAACCCTCTGTCGTCTATCTTGACCTTTTTTATATGCCATATCTTTCTTGTTTTTACTACAAAAAAACATAAAACAATTGAGAATCAAGAAGATACGAGGTTAATTAACTATAAAGAGCAAAAGAAAAATGCTCAATTCAGTTGGTTGCTTCCCTAATTAAGTTTTCGGACGGCCTCCCCCATGTGTATGTATAGCAACACCTCTTGTAAGCTGTACATTATTGCCAATTGTTACAAGATATGGTTCGGAAGGCCATTCCATACTACGATATATCAAACAGTTGCTTCCAAGATTCACTCCAATCAAACGAGCATGTCTAACTGGAGATATAATCTTTATCAACTCCAAATACAAACTCTTTATTCTATTCATGATAGTCTTTTTATAACGCCTATAATTTTTTTAGTTTCATTAAGATAGTTGAATTCTCTCATAGCCACAAGTGCTCCTGCTTTACCTATTTTAGACGCTTCTTCAGGATTTTGAAGAGCCCAAATAAGTTTAGAAGAAAAATCTTGAGGATCACGCTCTTCAGCAATAAGTGCTGTTTCTCCATCTTTTAGGAATAGAGGTATATCACCTACTTTTGTTACTACAACAGGATTTTCTGTCAGAAGATATTCTCCGAGTTTTGTCGGAAATCCGCATTGAGCTTGTAAAGAGTCTGGACGGTCAAGAGCAAGAACTGCAGCATTTTTCAATATTTGCGGCATTTCTGCAGCTGATACAATACCTGTAAATACAACTGATTTTTTTATTCCAAGATTATTTATTAAGTTCAAGTTGCCAGAAGCATCATCCTTATCAGGTGTCTTGCCGATAATATATAGTTTTACCTCTGGAAGAACCTTATGTACAATTGCAAAAGACTTAATGAGTTCATCTACACCATCTTTATTATTAGAAGCAGTGCCACAATAGCCAATATACTTTTCAGAGGGTTGTTTTTTAAGACCTATAAAACGATTACTGTCAACTGTCATGTTTACTATCTCTATCTTGTCTTTCGACAAGCCGAGAGATGCATAATAATCTTTAAGTGCAGTTGAAATAACAAACATTCCATCTACTTTCTTTACTTCACGTTTGTAACGATTGACATTAAAACCCTTAAAACTATAAACGTCAGGATGTTCTGTTTTCTCATGAACAACTTTCACACCCTTTCTATTTATAACTTTAAAAAATATATTACCAAAATTAGTCAGAAATACAACATCGCCAGGTTTCAGACTTTTTGCAAATTTCCAACCATAATATTCTTCTGCAAGTTTATTAACAATACGATTAGAAAAATGTAAATTCTCCCACATATATTTGAATGTAATGAGAGGATAATGTTTATCAACCTTACTTCTTTCTGAGTTTGGAGTAAGAAAGACAACTTCTGCTTCAATTCCAAGTTCCGAAAAACCTCGAACAAAACTTAATATTCGGTTTATTGGGGCCGTATTGGGGTTATAAGAATTACAAACTATATATATATTGCTCACACCTATAATAATTTATAAAAATTATATGAACTATAAATAAAGCTATTTTGAATAATGCTATTTACAAGACAATTTAAGATCCTCAACAAGTTTCTTTGCAACCACATCAAAACTGAGCGTTTTAAGAAACTGATCAATTGAAGATTGAAAATACTCTACCCCTATATCTTTTGCTTTTTTCATTGTAGCTGCATAAGATTCAACACTTCCCGCTTCATACATAAGACCGATATTATACTTCTCAATATAATATTTATATGGGTTATAGTTTGGGCAGATAATCGGACGATGATTAATGAGAGCCTCTGTCATGGTACCATTCGTTATACATGAAGGACCTTGCTCGTCGGCAAACACCACGAAGTGGGACTCGGAAAAGTGTTTATTAAAATCGCCATACTCTAAAAACGCATTTTGCCTAATGATACGTTTATTGTCAGATATAGCAGATTGGATTTCCTTTTCATATTCATCTTGCGCACGCCCTATAAGTTTAAGTGTCGCACCATCCATATTTGCCAATCGGAACGCTTCTATTGTGAAAGGAACATGCTTGGATTTACGTAATTGCCCTATAACGAGAAATGAAAGAGTTTTATCCAATGCTTGAAGACATGCCTCAGAATTCTTTTCAACAACTCGTTCTTCGCGAATAATCATTCTGTTGCATGGAACACCCAATCGTTCATGCTCATCCATGATTATTTGGTTACTAACGAACAAGCGTTGACAAGGGTTATTAATAAACCTTTTACGTTCTTCAAGAACATGTAATCCAAAAAGTGGGGAAGGTATCATTTTCCGAATCGAAAAACGGAATCTTTCACTTCTCAAGCCCCACCAATAACAAGGTTTTTGTATATCGAAAAGAACAGTCGACATACCGTTGTGGTATGACCCACAATAGAAGTTGTTAGCCTTGTCTATAATAAAGGACTTAACCTCCTGCATATAACTATGCTGCTGTCTCCGAAACAAAGAGGATTTGATGATTGTCTCAAAAACAGAATGCTTTCTTAGCATCCAGGAATCATCCGGAACGGAAGCCTTAGAAGCCCAATGTAGCACAGGTATACCTTCTATATCACTATCTTTGTCCTCATGATAGATATCAAAAATAGCGACCTTAAAACCTTGGCTTTTAAGCATTTTGGCTATGATCAAAACATCAAGCTTATGATGTTGAGCTAAACGGTAGTTCTCGAAAAGAAGAAAATCAAGCATATTTATCAATTGTTTTACCCCTTGAATTCGCAAAGAAATACAACATATAATAAAAAGGACTCGTCATAATCGTTTGAGTAAAAGCAAGCATCATCAATACCACAAATGCGACAATTCTTTCGAACTTCCCCGTCACATATACTTTCGTACCTCGATACAACAAGAGCCATATATATACAGCCACTGGGATACCAAAATATCTAACAGAATCAGACACCCCATTAGGACTAGAAGCCAGGTCTCGACCAAACACTGAACTAAGAAATGGCCCAAAACCCAAAAAAGGAGACTGTTCTATCTGCGTCATATGATACGCAATGGCACCAAATCGAGAATACGTCGCATCACTGCCCATTTCCTCGCCAATTTTATCAGACATAAAATCTAAAGATAGAATCGTCGGCAAGCAAGCTAGTAGAACTGACGCAACAATAGTTTTCTTCATCAGCGACATATTACCTTTTATTGAATAAGCAAAGAATATCACAACCATCGCAGCTATACCTGTAGTAGACATGGCAGTAATATTTGCCAAAATAAGAATTATACTCTTTTTTGAAAAAACGGTCTCTTTGAAATAAAACAAATTTATAACAATAGCCAAGTTTAGGAAAATTGTAAATCTTCCTGGTTCCCAAAAAGGACCTGGATTTCGTCTAAGATTCATTACAGAGAAGTCTGAATCATATACATTATATAGATAAAGGGTATGCAGTTCTGTTTGCTTACCGTTTGCTATCATATTATCAATACCTAATTGAGGCAAGCCATCTGCTATGGAAAGAAGGGTTCCATTAAATCCTGTATTTGCAGCTATATAAAATGGTAAACTAATTGCGGCAAACAACACCATAATATTTACAAAGCAAGACGCAAAATCTTTTGCGACCAATTTGGCAGCAAAATAGGTGCATGTAGCTATCAAGACTTGATGTATCATAGTCGTAAAACTACCACCACACACCATCATTTGCACAAACACCAATCCATTGATTAGTAGCAACAACCTATAATCAGATGAATCAAGACTTATCCCCTTTTTTTTAAGAAGATACAACCCCAAGAAGAAGCCATAAATAGACCATTCTTTAAACATGGCGTACGTTGCGGCACCGCCTGACCAAAGTATGGCAAAGGCGACAATAAAATAGTTAATTAGATTTCTCATTTTTTATCATTCGAATAGCCTTACGTAACTACTCAGCACCCCCTATGGGCATGAGTAATC
>ULXP01044748.1_pt1 | contig 15640 bp, 29 predicted proteins | sample 1961351 | NCBI WGS metagenome assembly ULXP01 (sample SAMEA4835840, study PRJEB28245) | human gut metagenome | biome: gut microbiome; material: fecal sample | place: Denmark | collected 2008 | reverse complement strand
GGTTTTATGAGAATGCCCACTAAATTAGCATTCTCAAGGCCCTTTCTTAATAAGTTACGTAGGAATATATCTGGTATCAGAACTTGGTTACGTAATACTGAGACAATGCACCCAAGAAAGAAAAAGGTAAGAATTGACAATGCTGAAGACTTTGATGATTTCTCTTTAGTGGCTACTTGTAGTAGAAAAGAAGTAAGGCGATTTAAACGTATTGCTAGAGAGAATAAGAAGTTTTCAGTAGATGATTTAGTCAATGTAAAGCCTGGAGATTACTTAGTATTACGGGGTTATCCCTATGAGGGAGTAGATGCTACAGTATTAGAGGTTGACCATCTTTGTAAAAGAGTAAAAGTTCTTATATACCCTGAAATGGGAAGAATGGAAGTATGGTTACCTTTTGACAACGTTATCTATAGTGTATATTTAAATCATGACCCAGATAAGCTTTATGCTAATTCTGGGGAATATGATCCTAATCAGATAACCAATGAAGCAATTGATAGTATAATGAGATATAGGAGGATTTAATGTTATGAACGAAGCTCAACAAAAAGCCTGGAGTTGTTTAATTGATAAAGAACAACAATCATTATTCCTTCAACTATCAGAAAGTAAATCTTCATGGGAAGCTGGTGAAATTTTAAAGTTATCTCATTACAAGTATCTTGAAATCCGGGAACGGTCAGAGAAATTCTTTAGGCTATTCTCGGATTTTTTTGAGAAACACACTTCTATTTTTCGACCAGATTGCCCCTGTGAGAGGAATTTCCAAGATTATATGGAGGGATGTTTAGAGAAACGATTAAAAAGAAAAGAAGCAAGCTTATTCACAGGAGACTCGGCTCAATTACTCCCAAAGGTAAGCTCTAAAAATATAGAGAGAAACATGAAGAGGTTAAAGGAGTCTGAGGATGAATGGGATATGGACACTCTAAGATTAATTCTTGAATTTGATAGGTGGAATAACTTTAGAATACTTCCAAGGATGCTACAACAGCCATCTGCATTTAAAAGGCGGTCGAATAAGAAGGATAAGATATATATCAAATACCTACTTAATAGGGTACCAGATTGGATGCACACTAAACTCAAGGAAAGGTTTAGGTATAAAGTAAAACCAGGAAAGAAAAAGTATTGGGTAGCTTTAATATCTGAGGACCTATATACTGATGGTTATCTATTGTTACCAGTAAGACCTTTGGATGAAGTAGTAGATGAATTTAGTAGATTTTACATGTATGTATTCAAAACTAAAGATGATGCTGATACTTTTGGTTTTATGGTATCTAAGTTCATGATTAAAACCGAATCTGTTAAGCTTGGACAAAAATTCTGGCCAGAGTACCGTTGCTGTGTGGAAAGATCAGTAAACTATAATCAAGTGAACAACATAGAATTCAATATTAAGAAATTGGATATGGCTTATAACACACATATCAAGAGAAAGCATAAAAAACCTAAATCCACTGCTGCGAACCGAGCAAAAACCTCGGATTTTTATAAAAATAAATAGAGAAATAAGATAAGATTAAATTATTTATTCTTATATTTGCAAAGAAAATAAATGAATATTTAAAAATATTGATGATATGGCAAAAAAGAGTAGAAAAGACATGAAAGCCCCATCCAAGGAGAAATCAAATTTCCTTGGTGCTTCTGGGAGAAACATGACTTATAAGGATTTAAAGAGAAAGGCTATCATATTAGGGATGCCTTTCCCTGATGCTTGTTCTGCTGGGGTATTTGATTTATTACATTATATCAATGTATCAGAAGAAAAGCCCGATAAATCGTTAATCGATAAATATGACGATTGGATGGATAAGCAATTAGAAAATATTGGGTATTCGAAAGATGACCCATTAAGAAATTCTCGATTAAGGCTTGGGTTTCTCGGAGAAGAAGGGGAAAATGGGCAAAGAAGAACCAAACGAGTTCCTGGGATAAAGAAACCTCGAGAAAAGAAACCACCAAGAGAGAGGGATGAATTTAATCTTATCAAGGGTACAAAGAAATCTTATGTATTCGAATTAACTGCAAAAGGTTTTGAACTTGATAGAGTTATTCGGAGAATGAAAAAGAAATTCCCCGAAGCAAATGAGAAATCTATCAATCTTTGGTATAGAATGGCAAAGAGGAATATAAATGGTAAAACTAAAGGAAAGTAACAACGGACCCATACGACCAGATAGATATTATATATGGACTTGGAGACCAGATACTACCAATAAGATTGTTACTGAAAAGAAATTATATAGGAAACATCTAACTGGTATACCTTACTTTACTAGACACCAAGTAAAGGTTACCTTAGTTTATCTTTATGGTGTAGATGTTCTTCAATATATCCATATAATATCTGGGAGGAAACTTATAAAACAAGGCATTAGAGAATTATCCGATATGAATGGTAAACTTCTTAAAAAGGGTAGTACTAAATTCTGGTTTAAGGGTAAATTCGTAAAAGCAAGGAAGTTCATAATGCCCGATGAATATCACATGGATAAACACCGACGAAGAAGATTTATGGTACAAATGCACCGAGTCTTTAAGTCTAAAGGAAAAAAGGAATTCAATGAAAGGTACTCAATCAAACTCTATGGACAACGGCAAGGCATATCTCCCAAGTATACAAGGCAAAAGAGATTACAAATCAATCTTGCTATCCTACAGGATTTACAACAGGCTGAGTCAAGAGGAGAAACATAAATTCAATCTGTTATTCCTGCAGTACCCTCCATTGGTAAGTTCATTGGCTTTATATTTAAGAAAGAAGATGAACATCCCAATACAAAAGGTACTATTTATCAAAGCACAAAGGGATATGCTTGAAATATTCGATGAGGCATCACTTAAATTTTTAGGGTATTTGCCTAAAGAAAGGTTTATTAAGAAGTCTCTATTATTTCAAGGGTTTGTTTCATTAGAGAGTATTAAACTTAGAAGGTCTTATGCTTATATAATGACAAATAGGATGATAGAAAATCAAATATGGGTCTACCCAATTCGATTATCCGATAACTATAAAACAATGATAAAAGGGAAATACAAATCCTATACCGAAGTATTTGGGAAGGTGGGTATTCCTGGGATAACTAAAATTAAATATAGCAATGAATAATAACGAAGGTTTTAAAATCACAGCACATCAACCAGCAAACCCCTTTGCAGGTAAGAAGTTTAAGATAGTCACTTATCAAGGTGACAAGGAACTTGCCTCTCAGGCAATAACAATTGAATCTCAAGTAGAATTAAAGACAACTCTAGATGAGATAAAACAATTCAATATTGCTCAGGAGGAATTAGTAAAATCTGGGTATACTCAGAAATCCATACTGGTAAAGAAACTTATAACAGAGTGATATAAATAAATTATTAACCAACTTAAACATTACGAAAATGGCTAAGAAGAAAAAAGAAGTGGAACTGAAAGAAGTTTCCAGAACAGAAATCAATGGTGCAATCATCATTAAGTACGAAGACGGCTCAGTAAAGATTATCCCTGCTCCTATCATGCTTTCTGCCGAAGAAGCCGAAGACCTTTTTGGTTCTGAATCCGATGACGAGGAAGAAGAAGAGGAAGAGGAAGAATCAGACGATGATGATGATGATTCCGAAGAGGAAGAAGAAGAGGAATCGGATGATGATGATGATGATGATGATGATGATTCCGAAGAGGAAGAAGAAGAAGAAGAGGAAGAACTGACCGGTGAAGAACTTGCCGAAATGGACTTCGAAGAACTTGAGGATGTCTGCGACGACAAAGACCTTGAAACTGACCCAGACGATTACGATGAAGACGACGTCGAAAAACTCCGTAAAGCAATTGCCAAAGAACTCGGTCTCAAATTGCCAGCAAAGAAAGAAACCAAAGGTAAAGGCAAGAAAGGGAAAAAGTAATCTGGTAACTGTATTCAAGATTTAAAAGAAGGTAGGGAAATTTCCCTACCTTTACTATCAACTATTAATAAACGTAGAAGTTTACTTATAATAACCATTAACTTATAAAACATTAAAAATTATGGCAACAAAGAAATCAGACTCCAAGAAGAAAGGGGATAAGGAAAAAGACCCCGAAAAAGAAGCTAAACGTAAAGCTCGTCAAGAGGCACTCAAGAATCGGCCGGCTGAACAACGCCCTAACAGCAAGCAAATCGACGTTATTGCCATTAACGACAAATCCAAGGTAATGAACTTTGGTTATGCCGTTAAGAACAAGGAAGGCTATCAGGGTGTAGTGGTTACTTCTGTATTGGTTACGGATGGCAAACCGGTATCAACTTCAGTTTCATTCGTTCCGGGAACTCTTACCGTTAAGTCTAAGAAAGGACATGGCGTTATTTGTTCTCCGAAAAACAAAAAGGCTAAGGAAGAAGAAGAGGAAGAATCAGAAGATTAAACTCTAACTTACTAACTACTATCCCATATGTCTGCTATATAAATTTAGAGTTTAAGTTCATATGAATAACATCTACACTTAGGACGTTGTTCAGCCAAAAGCTCATTGCCTGTGAAGGTAGTGGGCTTTAATTTTTTATACCCATGGAAGAAGAGAAATTAGCAATTCGAAAGAATATTCGAATACTTGCATTGGATAATCTAATAAATACTTATACTGATGTACTAGAAGATAAAGAATTAAACCTGGGACCAGATGAAAGGGAACTTGCCATCAATATAATAAATGAGGCAAGAGAAATGCTATCAGAAGAAACTCAGGAAGTATCTAACCAAGTAATGCAAAGACCCAAATGGAAAAAGACTTAAGATTATTAGTGGGAAACATTAATCAAACTCTCAGAGAATTAGATTATGTTTCGTACCTTAAAAAGGTAGCTCTTAGTAAGGGTAAGAAAGGCGAATACCAATCACATAGGTTGAAGAGTAATTATCTGAAAAGAAAACTCATATCTCTTAAAGGAGCCCTGAATAAAAAACTTTATGGGACTTATATCGTTGCCCAATTTAATTTTATAAGAGGAGAACAAAAAGAAACTTTTGAACAAACTTTTACTGACTTATCTCAGAAAGAGGTAGAAGATATACTTCAACTCGAGGCCGTTTTAAAACAATGCAGTTTAGAAATCCTAGAAATTAAAGAAATCCCAACCAAAATTAGGAAGGTATAACTATGGTATTATGTAAATAGGAAATTCAATTATTCACCTAATATAAATGAAAATGGCTAAGAAAACAGAAAAGAAGAGTAAACCGGAATCCAAGACTCCGGAACTCACAAAGGCTAAGAAAGCTTTGGATGCTTACCTTAAAGAGAACAAGTTGGACCCTACTAAGGATTGGACCAAAGACAAGAAACATGGTAAAAAGGTTACCGAACTTGTAAACAAGCTCAATAAGGAAAGAGACAAAGTTGCTGCTGCCTATCCTGAAGCTGACCAAGAGAACAACAAGAAATTGGTAAAACTCCAGGAAAAAGCTGAGAAGAAGGCTGCCAAAGAGAAAAAGGAAAAGAAAGGAAATGGCGGTAGAACAGCTACCAAATACGATTATCCTCTCATCGATGGCAGAGAAATGACTTCGGCTGAGAAGAAAAAATATCGTATGGAGCAAAGAAAACTTGCTTCAGGTAAGGCTCCCAAGGAGGAAAAGGAAACTAAGAAAAAGAAGGAAGAAAAGGTAAAAGAAAAACCGGCTTCCGATAAGAAAGATAAGAAGGCCAAAGACAAGAAAAAAAAGAAGGCCGCTAAAGAAGAAGATTAATAAGAGCACTTTTTACTTTTACTTATCATATTTTTGAGTATTCGTTAATAATGGTAGAAGGCCTGGCAATATAAAAATTGTTCAGGCCTTTTATTTTCTAATTAAGTCGAAAATGGAACAAGAAGTATATAAACCAAAACTTAGAATCACTACACTATCAGAGAATGGTACCCCATTATCCGATAGGTTGGTAGATGCCTATACCGAGATGAATTCAGGTCCAAAGGTACAGCATAACGGTCCCATAAGAGTAGAAGTAACTCTTACTAATAAACAAGATATTGATAACTTCAAAGAATACTTAGATAGGTTATCTGGTACATTGCCTGCTAAGGCACCTAATGTTGGCAGAGGAAGACCTGCAGGGTCTACAACTAAGGAATTGGAATCACCAAGGGAGGACATTCTTGCAGATGTAGAGAAAATGATTGAAGAGGGTAAAAGCCAACAAGATATCATTAAATATCTTAGGGGATTGGGATTTGTATTTATCCTTACTGAGGACTTTCTATTTCACTTTCCTGGATTTGAGTTCAATAAAAAGGATGTGGGAGAAGCAACCGACAATAAGCAATATCCAAATTCATTCTCTTGGATGGCAAGATGTATCAAACGAGCTAAGGACCCAAAAGCAGATAAATTTGACCCAATGGTAATCTTTGGTTTTAGCATTCTTGGGGGACCCTCGAAAAAGATTATCCCATATCTCTATAAGGAAAGGAAGAAACCATTAAGGGCCCAAGTTGGTAAAAACGTAATCTCCTTCTCTCAGGCAGAATTCACTAAACTTCCTACTTTCATGTTAGAAGATGAAAGGGTTAAATTCTCTACAGAACAGAGGCAATTACTCCTTAATCCAGAAAAGAAACCATCTAAATTCTTTATGAGATGGTCAAGGGATGTGTTATTGCCCAATTCGGTATACGAAAAGTTAAAGAATAGAGATGGGCTAATCTTTAAAAATGATTTTGTAAATGAAAAGAGATAATATACCAGGTTTAGAGGGATATTATATAAGTAGGTTGGGTATTTTATGGAGCCGATATCATAAATCTGGTAAATTAACTCAGAATGAATGGCATAAAGTAAAACCAAACCATAATCAAAGAGGTTATCTTTTTGTTCAAAAGAAAGGTAAGTGTTGGTATTTACATAGGTTAGTAGCCTTAGCCTATATTCCAAACCCAGAAAATAAACCTTGTGTATGTCATAGAGATAATGTGGTAACTCATAATCGATATAGGAACCTTTACTGGGGTACACAGGCTGAAAATATGCAGCAATGTATTAATGATGGGAGAACTTTAAAGGGTAATAAAAACCCAATGTACGGGATATCAAGGAGAGGAGCTGCTAATCCAAACGCTAAATTAACTAAAACTCAAAGAAAGGAAATACTCTATAGAAGTAAAAGAGGTGAATCAATAGGAGAGCTAGCAAATTTATTCGGAGTATCAAAAGTAACGGTTAGAAGGGTATTAAATCCTAACCTAAGATCCTTCAATAGAATCCGCTAACACTTACCTCCGTATTTATTAAAAGAGTATTTTATATAAAATAATTTTAGTATATTTGCATAAAGAAAATTTAATTATGGACAAGGAAACAAAAGACATCGTAAAGCTCATTGCTGGTATTCAGATTGAATCACTCAACTCAATCAAAGAGGACGTTAAAAATGGGAATGATATTGCCCAAGACTTAATCAAAAAACTCCTTCAGATTGAGGATGATGAAATAATTCGAGCACTAGATGAGCACATTGAATTATACGTAGAAATTGAGAATACTCCTCAACTGATAAATATGCTAAGTGAATACCAAATGCTGGTATGCTCTCACATATTATTCAGAATGGAAGATGAATGGGTACATACTAATTCTCAGGGAGTACTTGGTACCTGGGCAATCTTCCAAAGGGCAAATCTCAAATTCCACCCAGAACTAACACTTTTAAAATTTTAATATAGACATGGAAAAGAACGAATACTTAGAATCAGTAGAAATGAACACCAGAGTCGAAATGATCCCTTGCGAATCCTCTAACATTGAGGGCTTTGGTTATGACTCAAAGAAAAAACAACTTTGGGTTGCTTTTAAAGGTAATCGAGTTTATCGCTATGATGATGTACCTTATGAAATCTGCAACGGTTTACATCAAGCAGAATCAAAAGGTAAATACCTTGCAAAGAACATTAAAAATAAATTCGAAACTACAGGTTATGAACTCAGAAACTAAATTCATATTGGGCCTGGTAACCTTGGGGGCAGTGATTTACTTTATTGGTGAGAATAAAACTCATCCAGTAGAAGTGAGCACTGCTCTTTCTCGTTTTGAAAGTCCAATAACCAAGTTAATCTCTCTTCAAGATAGCATGGGCATTAAACCAAAAGAAGAGAAGAAGCAATGGTATAAATATAGGGTAGAAATAGAAACGATTCCAGAAAATCAAATCTATAAGATTGAGAAATCTGGATACCAGCAATATGAAGTTTCTAGATTGGGTGAAACTTATTCTTATGTAACCTACGAATTTACCTCAGACAAGGTAATGACTACTCAAGAAGCCTATGACTTCGTAAAGAAATATCCTGAAAGATGTACAAGGGTACCCAATACATCACAAGATAACATTTACGATAAATATAACGAGGATTATGAAGATTACATAAATGATCCAGAGGATGAAATTAACTATCCTCCAGAAATCTTCGACTTCCTAGCCGATTAACCCGAGCAAATAGAAAATAATTCAAATAAAATTTTTCTATTTAAAATAAAGTTCTTATATTTGTATCAGAAAAAGAAATTAATCATTTTACTAACATTTTAAATATAGACGTTATGAAAAAGAATGAAACAAAGGTTACTAACCTGGTTGCAACTAAGGTTGCCGAACAACTTGAAGGAATTAAAAATTCTAAGACTGCTAAGGCTTCTGCTCCTAAGGCCAAAAAGACTAAAAAGGAATTGGTACAAGATGCTCAAGAAGCTGCCACTAATTTTGCCAATGCCAAATTGGTAGAACTCTCTCCCAAAACCCAAACTTCCAAAAAGGAACAGGTTGTCAAGGAAGTTAAGGAACAACAAAAACCATCCATCATCGAACAGGTAATTTCTAATCGGGAAGTTAAATACGTATATCCTGCCGATGTAGTTGATACTCTTGCTCGGAAGAAATGGAGACAACAAACTCGAAACGAACTCCATCGATTGGAACTTGCAATGGCTCGTATCAAGGACCAGAACTCCAAGGAATTCAAGGCTGCGGCTAAAGCCTATGAGGACTTTAAAAAGAAGGTCCTCAAACCAGAACAAGTTGCATAAACCTTTATTAACCAGGTGCCCGGGATAATTACCTGGGCATCTCAATTCATACAAAATGGATTATACTATCTTCTCTGATAAAGAGATGCTTAAGCAGGACAAAGAATTGGTAGAATTACATAAACGATGTTGTAAGTCCTATCTAATCCAACATTCACTTAAGCACTCCAAGATTAAGAAGTTCTTTATCGTTTACGATTGGTATATAAATACCGATAACGTAAGGAATTTCTTTTTCAGGCCTATAAACCTTTTCATTCAGGCATTGCTTTTAGGGCAACTTGATGAAATATCCGATTACATTAATCCTAACAAAAATGGAAAACGAAAAAAGAAACGAACCAGAAAAGTATAACGTACTTTACTGCAAAGGCAAATATCAGTATAAATCTAAATATCCCCAAATAGAAACTAAACATAAGGTTATCTATGCAGGGCCAGTAGAACCAATGGCACCCATCTGGGATAATGTATCAGATATATTAAGGAAATCTGATAGAATTTGTACTGAATCTCGAAGAGAATTAAAGAAGTTAGAGGAACGTTCACAGAATAACCTTTACTTCAAGAAAAATGGTATTACCCATATAATCGTATACAAATGTTTAGAGAAATAGTTAAAGACCTATATATAGGCAAATCGAAGTTAACCATAGAATGTAACCAAAAGGAAATACCCCAAACTACTCTGGTTCAAGACATATTACAGAATACTGGATTTACGGGTAATATGCCCGACTACGGTACCTATGGTAATTTCAAGGATGGGAAATTTGAGATTACCCCAATGATGCCTAAGCATTGCTTATTTATTACTGGAGTACCCAAAGGGGCAATCCTTGATAATTTCAGAGTTAGAAGAACATATTGGTCCTCTTATTATGAGGATGATGTAAGAGGGTACTTATTTCAGATTACAGATGAAAGTATACCTCGTTTAATAATCACAAACTAAATCTATATGGAAGCAATCGATTACGTAAAATTATTTAAACTCGACCAAGAGAATTATGATTTTAAAAGGGAAGAGTTTATATCCGAATTAGGTAAAGAATTTCTAGATTATTGCCAAACCACTACAATTGGGATAGATAAAAAGACTGGCAATATATACTACTACCGATTTAGGGAAATAGTTAAGAATTTCGAAACTAAATTCTGGGCAATCTCAGAACTTAAAATAGGAGAACCATTAACTCAGAAATTATGGAATGCCTTTTTCGCTACTCAGGTAGTTCCCCTAAGGCAAAGGTTATTCCCAAAGGTTCAGAAATTAATCGAAGAGCAAAAGGGGATAACCAATAACCGTAGTAAACAAGACAAAAAACCTACGAACCATAAAAAGGCAAACTATGGCAAGGGAAATCACAGACCTGCATGGGAATAAATTTAAGGTAGGAGATTATAAACTTTGCCTTAATATTCCCATCACTGGGAAAGGTAATTTAGTATTCACCAGGGACCTAATCTCTGGTGAACCTTTTAATTTATCAGTAAGTAAGAAAAAATATAAGGGATATTTCTATAACCTATCTTTGAATCTGTATGTAAGGTTCGATTTAGAGTATATGGGTTATGATGAAAGTTCCGATATCAGAAAATCTCATTTGTATGTCAGAAAAGGAAAATAAAATGGTAAGATTCCCAAGACCTATGGGGACTACTGCAATGGCATTAGAATATCAGAAGAACCCAAATGATGAACTTCTGATAAAGATACACAACTACATTATTAATCAATGGCTGATGGGTAATGGAGTATTATGTGGTATCACTTATGATATCAATACATTCTCATACCGTATGGGTATAGATATTAACTACATACGGGTATTTATGAGAGATAGGCTATTAAGCTCTAGAATATGGGATAAAGAAAAAGCAGAAGATTTACTTCAAGCGTTAATGGGAGAACAACTAGCATGGGCATTAGAAGACCGTATGGAAATAGCCCATCAGGTTAATATCCTAAGAGAATCTCAGGGAGGGAAATACGTACCGTTTATATCTGCCGAGCTGGGAAAGGCCCTTAAATTAAAGCTTGAATCCTCTACATCTCTGCAATCAATAGTACGTAATCTTACTGGAGGAAGTACTACAAATATCTTTGCTCAATTTAATCAACAGAACAACGTAACACAGCAAAATGCAATCACCGTTGAAGAGGCACGTCAAATCGTATTGGAATCACAAAGGGTATTAGATAAACCAGAAGAGGCTAAACTATTGGAGGATAGGTATGACATTAAGTCTCTACCTGAAGTAGTTGCTACTAAACAAGAAGGAGTAGATACAAGTAAAGAGGGTCTTAACCTTAATAAAGCAGAGTTAATGCAAATTACTGATGATTATAAGGGAGCTATGTCTTCATTCTCTAAAGAACATCATGAACTACGTAGAGAAATCGAAATGCGTATAGACCCAGACGAAGAAGACCCAGAGTTATACCAATATGAAGACTTTGAGGAAGAAGAGAAAGAGGACGGCTCATTTGCATCTCAATTCCTCCGAAATAGTAAGCTCCCATAGTTATATCCGGATATTGCATATTTAAAAAGAAAGAATTATATTTGCATATCAATTTTAAAATAGACAAAAATATGGAACTACCAAAGACATCTTACAAAGAGACTCGGGTTAACAAGGTTAATCAGGGTACATACTTTAAATTAAAACCCACAGAAACTGCTCCAGTATGGGTAAGAGACCATTATGATAAATCATCTAAGACTTATGCTTGCCATAAGTATGATGACTCAAATCACGAAAAATTTCTCAAGGGAACAAGGAAAATATACATTGACTTTACATTTTAATCACATGAACTTATTTAGACGAAAGAGATGCTGTAGTGAACTCATTGCTATTAAAAATGGCAACTTAGTATTCAAATTGAGTAATACTCATATCAATGCTGCTTATAATACTTTACAAGCAATAATGAGGAAATCGGGTATATTCGATGAGAATCTATATTTTGACTTGTACCGAGAATATAGAAGACATTATGCTATATACGACGTAGTACCATCGTTGCTAAGGTATAAGCTACCATTGATATTTTCAGGTAGATATCCTAAAAATCTATTCGATAATCAGTTTACCTTTGAGGAATTGATACCTAATGCTTTGGTATATCATAACTTACCAGAAAATTTCAGATTACCCGAAAGCTTAGAGAAAATCCTTTTAGAAGTCAAGAAAAGGGTATCTGCTTATATAGACCAAGATGGCATATCAGACCAGGGTTATAGGGATTTGGTTCGAACAAATTTCGTAAAACAATGGGATGTATTTAGAAAGGACCCATCTCTTATAGATTGCTATATGGATGCTCAATTGGGCATGCTATATATGTGGGCTAGAGTAGAAAATAAAACAATAGTAAAGAACATAATCGAAAGAACTCAAGATGAACTAGCTCAAGAGTTCTTATCTAAAAATGACGAATATGGAAAATAAAGAAAAGTTTGCCTTCAGAAATGTAAACATGTCTCAAGGTGTAGAGGTAGAATTTATTAAATTGCTTACCTCATTAGAGACTAAAAGTGATGAAGATATTATTAAAGCTTTTAAAGCTCAATTATCTTCTGGAGTATTAACTTGTCATGCAGAAATGTTATCTAGAACACCAAATCAGATAATATTTCAAACATCTCAATTCAGTAAACCCTATAACTTTTACAAAAACTGGGAATTATGGGTATTCTCTAATATCCTGGGTGTATGGACTCTAAATAGGTTTAGGATATGATTACAATGAAAAACCTCCAAGTAGAGGATATAAAAGATGAATGGTTATATAATGCCTTAACACAGGGCATCAAGGAATGTATAACTGCTCCAGTCCTAACTTTGGACCCAACAAAACCAGAACCCATTAAGAGGGCAGAAATGATATTAGAGAATTTCTCTCAGGAGGATTCTCCGGTAGTAGCTACTGTAATTGCTCCAGGCAATTTCATACAGATGATATTACCGAAACATGAGATACTTCTATCGGTAATGTTTATCTATAAAGAGAGAAATACCTATGTACAACTTATAATACAAAAACTTGCTTATGAACGAGAAAAGATTACCACCAAGACTAATGGTTCTGTTAGTAGTACTGAAGGGTGAAAAGGTATATAAAATACCTCTCGAATCAGGAATAAAATTGGACCATCTAAAAGATTTCAATACACTGAGGAGAATCTTTGCCCCTTTAGTACAACTATATCATGGAGTAGGTTTTGATACTAGACTTACCTATGATGAATTTAGTATCTTCATTAATGACCTACAACATTTAGGGTATGAAGAGTTTAATGAGTATTCCTCAGGTATACAAGAATTGGTAGAAGCAAAACCCATCACTGAAAATGACCAGGATATTAGGGAAATACGGAATGGGTTACTTACCTCTCTTAAATCTCAGGAGTTATCAGAGATATTAGCTACTAAACTAAAGCAAGCCATACATGAAGTATTTGAAAACGAGAAGAAGAAAGGTGGGCTAATGGATAAGGAACCCTCTTTAGAACCTATGGAGAGTTCAATCATAAGAGAGGCTCTATACTTGCTAACTCCCCAATTACCTTAATAATTGAAAGGCAGTCTAATCCACTGCCTTTCTTAGCGTATACACATCCTCAGCCTCCTTAAAAATAAAATAGATATATTTTTCTATAAAAATAAAAATGCTTATATTTGCATATCATTTTAAAAATAGACAAAAATATGAAAACGAACTCAGTAACTTACAATCAAGCAGACGAACTAACTAAGGTAGTTCGCAATTTCTTAGAAAAGAAATCTACATTTGAACTTGACTCCGATGAAAAGGGTCATCTCTTAAATCTTCTAATGGGACTCTTAATCAAACTAGAGGATGATTACAAACTCAATTGCTTGGATATTAATCAGGTACAAATCTATGATACTACCTATTATTCTTTCATTTTCGAATCAATCATAACTGCCGATACTAATCCCTATAAGGGGCAATTAGCATCTGCTGCAGTTCAATTCATGAATGAATTTACCGATAACGATGGGAGGTTCATATCATTCAATCAACTCGATAGAAACAACTGGATTTTCCAACTTAATTTCTCAATCGCATGACAAAGTATAACGTTAGTCCATTAGTTGCTCGGGAGATAGAATTCTCCACGGGCACTATCTTTGGTGGTAGTTGGTGCCGATACTTTATTTCAATCACCCTACATCAATGCTATATAGAAGCAACATGGAAAACCCGTCCTAAAAATGATTTAGAGGGACACAAAGAAATCTTTAACTCTTTACAGGAGTATCTAGATTGGTTTGCTAATCTTAAGAAAACTTACGGAAGGAGAATATCCCGTAAACAAATGGTATATGCTGCATACGATGAAACAACTCGTACCTTTAGTTACAAACCCTACGAGAATTGGGCTACTAGACGTTCAAAGGAGAAACTAAATAAGCCAAATAATGAACCGTTATTGGCCGATTAGTAATACTAATCCCTAACCAGTTAATATATCTCCAGGGAGTTTAGAAACACCAACATCTGGGCTCCCTTAATTATTGCATATTTAAAATATTATTTCTATATTTGCATAAAAGAAAAATAAATATAATTATTAACCGACCTCGAACAGGGTCACAAAACTTATTTCTTATGACAACTATTAACGAAATCTCAAATCCGGATGAATCATACATGGGAACTCTTAATCTCCAATTCCGGGAGTATCCTATAGACGATGACGAAAAGGTAGAAACCTACTGCAGAGAATCCGATGCTTTTGAACAATACGTGATAGAATTCATTAATTCTCATTGGGATGAACATCACCCATTAAAAGAACTTAACCCTAATCATCATTACATGTCAAACTCATATGGAGATACTATCCAGGTACATTTCAATGATGAATCCCTTTTCATTATCATTACTATGACAGGGCAATATTAACAAAACCCTCTGGGAGGCACTCAAAATACCTCCCAGAACCTTCCTATTTATAAAAATAAAAGTAGTTATAAAAACAAGTTTAGAAATAATTTTGTATATTTGCAATGAGAAATATTTCTCAAATAATTTTAATATAGACACGTTATGAAAGAATTAAAAAATTTAGAGGCCATCCGGGAACTGCTTGCTTCCCACCCCATTTATACTTATGATTACTCCGATGGTCTTCTCATTAACAAGGAAGATACCAATATCCAGGTTTACTCAATCGACTTAGAGGATGAACCTTTTGCTGATTATATCTCGGGATATATCATCACATATGCTTCAGAGGAAGTTCTCTTCGAAAATCTCCGGGAAAACATTATTTCTCACATGGACTTAACAAAGGGTGCCGACGACCAATATTATGATTATTCACCCGCACAGGTAGAGGCTATCTTATTCGGAATCCTTCAATTAACCCCAGAACATCAGGATTATATCATAACCGGACTCAAAAAACATCTCCGGGAATTTATCCAAGACGATGAACAAGATGAGGACATGATATCCCAATATACCAGCATTTATAATGCTATCGAAAAATGGGAATCCGACCACAGGGAAACAGAAATCTTCCAACAACTTGCAGTATCAGAATT
>ULXP01010301.1_pt1 | contig 15650 bp, 11 predicted proteins | sample 1961351 | NCBI WGS metagenome assembly ULXP01 (sample SAMEA4835840, study PRJEB28245) | human gut metagenome | biome: gut microbiome; material: fecal sample | place: Denmark | collected 2008 | reverse complement strand
AATGGGGGAACAACAGACAATGGGGGAACAACAGACAATGGTGCAGCAGCTGATAACAGCGCAGATGTATCCAATGATGTAGCAGCAACTGAGAGCGGTGATGCTTCTACATCCACAGACGGATCTTTATCCTATGCAGATATCAAACTTGGTGAGGATTATACAGATCTGACAGCAACAATTTCATTATTTAACCACAGAACAGATCTTGAATCTGACGATTATAATGGAACAACCTGGAAAGAGTATATAGCAGCATTCAATGAAATGTATCCAAATATTACAGTTGATCTTACAACGGATACGAACTATGCGGATGATGCTCTGATGCATTTACAGTCCGGTGATTATGAAACAGTCATGATGATCCCGGCGGTTGATAAGGCAGACTTAAGCAACTACTTTATTTCATACGGTGATCTTGATACCATGAAGACCCAGATCAATTATGCAACTACATGGGAGTATGGCGGACAGGTTTACGGTGTTCCTTCTACAGCAACTACACAGGGTATCGTATACAATAAAAAAGTATTTGAAGAAGCAGGAGTTACAGAACTTCCAAAGACTCCGGAAGAATTTATCGATGCATTACAGAAAATCAAAGATAATACAGATGCCATCCCACTTTATACAAACTATGCAGCAGGCTGGACAATGGGAGCATGGGATGCTTACATCGGAAATAACGCAACAGGCGACAATACATATATGAACCAGAAATTAGTTCATACAAAAGATCCATTCCAGAATTATGGCGATGATACACATGCTTATGCAGTTTACAAGATCCTCTATGATGCAGTTGCAGACGGACTGATCGAAGATGACTTTGCAACAACTGACTGGGAGGGCTGCAAAGGTATGATCAACAATGGTGAGATCGGTTGTATGGTACTTGGCTCATGGGCTTATCCTCAGATGGAGGCAGCAGGTGAAAATGGCGCAGATATCGGTTATATGCCATTCCCAATCACTGTAAATGGTGAGCAGTATGCATCCGCAGGTGCTGATTATTCTTATGGTATTAATGTAAATGCTACAGATGATGAAAAAGCCGCAGCTATGGTATTTGTAAAATGGATGACAGAAAAATCCGGTTTCTCATATAACGAAGACGGACTTCCAATCGTAGCCGGCAGTACAGATACAAAGCTTTCTTTTGATGGTGTAACATTCTTAGAGGATGAACCGGCATTAGAGGGCGAGGAAGATTTCTTAAATGAGATGAACGCAGAGTCTGAGTTAAACATTAACGCAGGTGGAGACGGTAAAATCCAGGCAATCGTTGAGCATGCATCCAATGGCGATGAGACATTTGATGAGATCATGGACGAATGGAATACAGCATGGTCCGATGCACAGGATTCAAACGGAATTGAAGTAACAGAATAATATAGTTCCACAAAGGGAAGGGGAATATTCCCCTTCCCGGATAAAAAAGACAATGGATGGAGGAATTGTGGATATGGAAGGGAAAAAACCATTCAGTTTAAAAAAATGGGCAAAAAGCAGAAAAGGACAGCAGGTGATTATCTGCGTGGCATTTATGACAATTCCGCTGCTGTTGTTGTTTGTATTTACTTATCTGCCTTTTGCCGAGATGGTAAAATTCAGTTTTTATAAGATGAAATATTTAACTCCGGTAGATCAGAGAAAATTTGTCGGATTCAAAAATTATATTGACGTATTTCGCAGGGATGACTGCTTTGGAGCATTAAAGCTCAGTCTTTATTATATGGTAGGTGCAATCATTCAGCTTGTGCTTGCACTTTATCTGGCAACTATTTTAAGTTTTAAAGTAAAGGGAGGAAACTTCTTTAAAGGGTTAATGTTTTTCCCATATCTGATCAGTGGTATTGCGATCGGATTTATTTTTAAATTTTTCTATACCAGAGGATTTGTATTTGATACGATCTTACAATGGTGTGGATTTAAACTTGACAATCTTCCATACTGGCTGAAAGATCAGTCAATTAACAACTGGTCTTTGGTGGCTACTTCGGTATGGCGTTATTTTGGACAGAACATGGTATTGTTTATCGGTGCAATCATGTCTGTGGATGCAGACCTTTACGAAGCAGCAGAGTTAGATGGTGCAAATAAATTTCAGCAGTTTAAACATATTATTCTGCCGAGTATCAAAACAATTATCACTTTAAATGTAATTCTTTCTATCACAGGTTCCTTAAGTGCATTTGAGCAGCCTTACGTTATCACAGATGGTGCAAATGGAACCGGAACATATTTTGTAATTATGAATGAGATCGCTCATGTAAGCCAGAAAGTCGGTCTTGCATCAGCAATGGCAGTCGTACTTCTCCTTATCATTTTTGCATGTACGATTTTACAGAAGTTATTCTTTAAATATATCTTCCGTGATGCTGAGAGTGAGGATGAATCCTACAAGGCAAAACGCGCAAGATTAAAAGCAGAAAAACAGGCAAAGAAAGCTGGAAAGGGAGTGGCATAGGAAGATGAGAAAACATAATGTAAATGTGCAGAAAAGAAAAAAACATTATACCGTTGGTGCAATCCTCTGGCTGATCGTTGAATATGTATCGTTGATTTTCTTTGGACTTTGTGCAGTTGTTCCTGTTATCTCCTGTGTGATTACGGCGTTTAAGACACAGGAAGAATATCAGACGACCAATGTTATGACATTGCCGAAGAACTGGCTGAATTTTGATAATTTTATTAAAGCATTTCAGACAGCGGATATGGGAAGAGCTTTCTTAAACTCCGTGATCGTTATGGTATCTGTCCTGGTTGTCTCCATTGTAATCGGAACACAGCTTGCTTACGTGTTAAACCGTTTTAAATTCCCGGGAAACGGACTGATCCGAAACCTGTTTTTGTTTGCTTCACTGCTTCCGGCAGTTGCAATGCAGGTAACTGTATATAATATCATGACAGCACTGCACTTTGTCAATCATTTATATGGATATATTATTCTGATGTGCGGAACGGATGTTATCTCAATTTATATTTTCATTCAGTTTATGGAAAATATACCAATATCTCTGGATGAATCGGCAATCATTGATGGCGCATCCTATTGGACAATTTACTGGAAAATTATGCTTCCACTGTTAAAACCGGCAATCGTGACATCCTGTATTTTAAAGGGCGTTGGTGTTTATAACGAGTACTATATGGCAAACCTTTATCTGATGGATAAAAAGTTACATACGATCGCAACATCCCTTTATACCTTTGTTGGCCCGATGGGAAGCCAGTACAACCTGATCTGTGCAGGTGTTATCATTTCCCTGCTTCCGGCATTGATCGTATTTATCCTCTGTCAGAAACAGATTTACAGTGGAATTGCTGCTGGTGCAGTAAAAGGCTAAAGAGAGAAAGAGGAAACGGTTATGAGTGAGTTAAAAGAACTTGCAGCAGAAGCAAAACACGAACTGCTCACACATATCATTCCATTTTGGAGAGGTATGCGGGATGATAAGTTCGGTGGATATTACGGTTATCTTTCCTATGATCTTGCACTGGATGAAAAAGCAGAAAAAGGATGTATCTTAAACAGCCGTATTACCTGGTTTTTTGCAAATGCGTATTTACTTTATAAAGACTGGGGCATTTCGGAAGAGGAATGTGAGGCAGCAGGTTTTAAGGGAGAAGACCTGCTTGCGGAAGCCAGACATGGTTATGAATTTTTAAGGGAACATTGTATCGACAAAGAATACGGAGGGATCTTCTGGTCATTAAATTATGACGGAACACCACTTGATACAACTAAACATACATACAATCAGGCATTCTGTATTTATGCGTTGTCATCTTACTATGATGCAGCCGGGGATAAGGAAGCGTTAGAACTTGCTTTTTCCCTGTTTGATATCATTGAGGAGTGCTGCACCGATGAGATCGGCTACTTAGAAGCTTTTACAAGAGATTTTAAACCGGAATCAAACGAAAAGCTTTCTGAGAACGGTGTACTTGCAGATAAGACAATGAATACACTGCTTCATGTTTTTGAAGCGTATACAGAATTGTACCGCGTGACAAAAAATGAAAAGGTTGGAAAGAGACTGATGTGGATCATGGATACCTTTGCAGATAAGGTATACAATCCGGCAAAACAGCGTCAGGAAGTATTTTTTGATGCAGACTATAACACAATCTTAGACCTTCATTCTTATGGTCATGACATTGAGACAGCATGGCTGATGGATCGCGGTGTCGATGTATTAAACAATGAACATTACCGTGAGAAAATGACACCGATCACAAAGACACTGACCTCAAGAATTTATCAGGTGGCATTTGATGGTCATTCTCTTGCAAATGAATGTGACCGCGGCGTGGTCAATGCACACCGCGTCTGGTGGGTGCAGGCAGAAACCGTTGTTGGTTTCTTAAATGGATACCAGAGAAGCACAGGCCGTTCTGAGTACCGGGATGCGGCACTTGCAGAGTGGGAGTTCATCAAAAAATATGTGATTGATAAGAGAAAAGGCTCGGAGTGGTTCTGGGAGGTAAATGAGGATGGAAGTCCAATCTTAGACAGACCGATCGTAGAACCGTGGAAATGTCCGTATCATAACGGAAGAATGTGTATAGAAGTCATCCGCAGAATCGGAGCGTAAAACAGATTCATTTAATTTTGAAAAAAGAATGGAGATTCGACGAATGTTACATGAGAGATATTATGTAGAAAAAGAAAAGCAGGAAAAACTGCTTTCCCGCAAAAATGTAAAATCGGATTTTTACAATGGTGTTTATGACCGTTATGAATATCCGGTATTGACAAGAGAGCATATTCCTCTGACCTGGAGATATGACTTAAACCCGGAGACAAATCCATATTTCATGGAGCGTCTTGGAATCAACGCAGTGATGAATTCCGGCGCGATCGAATTGAACGGAAAATATTATCTGGTTGCGAGAATCGAAGGAAACGATAGAAAATCTTTCTTTGGTGTTGCTGAGAGTGACAATGGAATTGATGGTTTCCGTTTCTGGGATTATCCGATCCTGTTACCGGATACCTGTCCGGAAGAGACCAATGTCTATGATATGCGTCTGACCAAACATGAAGATGGTTACATCTATGGTGTGTTCTGTTCTGAGTCAAAAGATACAACCGTAAACGATCTTTCCGCAGCCGTAGCTGCAGCAGGAATCGTTCGTACTAAAGATTTAAAGAACTGGGAGAGACTGCCAAATCTTGTTACTTTAAATTCTCCGCAGCAGAGAAACGTGGTACTTCATCCGGAATTTGTAGATGGAAAATATGCATTCTACACAAGACCGATGGATGACTTTATTGAAACCGGATCAGGCGGAGGAATCGGATTTGGACTTTGCGAAGATATCACACATGCAGTGATCGACGAGGAGAAAATGACAAGTCTTCGTAAATACCACACAATCACAGAGGCAAAGAACGGTGCCGGTGCAACTCCGATCAAGACAGACAAAGGCTGGATCCACATTGCGCATGGTGTCCGCAACACTGCAGCAGGACTCCGTTATGTTATCTATGCATTTGCAACAGATTTAAACGATCCGTCTAAAGTGATTGCAGAGCCGTCCGGACTTTTGATCGGACCGAGAGGCGAGGAACGTGTCGGAGATGTAAGTAACGTTGTATTTACAAACGGTGCGATCGTAAATGAGAACAACGAAGTGTTTATCTACTATGCATCTTCTGATACAAGAATGCATGTTGCTACAACTACTGTGGATAAACTGGTAGATTATGTATTTAACACCCCACAGGATCCGGGCAGAAGCGTTGAGTGCGTGGCTCAGAGATGTGGACTGATCGAGAAGAATTTAGAGTTCCTTGCAAAGGAAGATAAATAAGAAATAAAAAAGAACGATGAAAATAAATTGCAGATAGAATCTGCAGGTGCGTGGATGTAAGACGCAGAAATGGAGGAAGAAGATGAGCAAATATAAAATGATCAGCCAACCGGTACCAAATGTACCATGGCAGGAGAGACCGGAAAACTTAACAGGAGCACCGGTATGGAGATATAATGAGAACCCGATTATCGGACGTAACCCGGTAAAAGGAGTTGCAAGAATTTTCAACAGTGCCGTTATGCCGTATGAAGATGGATTCATCGGTGTATTCCGTGGAGAGCAGACCAATGGTATTCCATACATTTATCTTGGAAGAAGCAAAGATGCAATCCATTGGAACTTTGAAGAAAATAAGATCAATTTCGTAGACGAAGAAGGAAAACCGTTTATGCCGCGTTACGCATACGATCCGCGTCTTGTAAAGGTAGAAGATACTTACTACATCATCTGGTGTCAGGATTTCTACGGTGCTGCGATCGGTATGGCAAAGACAACAGATTTCAAGACATTCACAAGAATTGAGAATCCGTTCCTTCCATTCAACAGAAATGCAGTGTTGTTCCCGAGAAAAATCAACGGAAACTTCATGTTATTATCCCGTCCGTCCGACAGCGGACATACACCATTTGGTGATATTTTCGTAAGCGAGAGCCCGGATCTTACTTTCTGGGGCAAACACAGACACGTTATGGGCAAAGGCTCTGAGTGGTGGGAGTCCTTAAAGATCGGTGGAGGTGCTGCTCCAATCGAGACATCCGAAGGATGGCTGTTATTCTACCATGGTGTAAGCGGAACCTGTAACGGATATGTATATTCCATCGGTGGAGCAATCTTAGACATTGATAATCCATCTATCGTAAAATATCGTTGTGAGACATTTTTACTCACACCGGAAGAATGGTATGAGGAGCGCGGATTTGTTCCGAACGTATGCTTCCCATGCGCAACAATTCATGATTCCGAATCCGGAAAAATCGCAATTTATTACGGTGCTGCAGACAGCTATGTTGGTCTTGCATTCACAGAACTTGATGATATCATTGATTATATCAAGGAAAACAGTGTCGTAACACCGGAAGATACCGAGATCGGAAGACGCTAAAATTGCTGCTATTCATCCTTAATAGCATAAAATTAATTCATAACACAGGCTGCCAGATGCAATGAAAATTGCGGCAGCCTTGTTGTATAATTCATGACAATAGAATGTTACTGCTTACATATTTAATTTTTGGAGGGAAACTCAGAACATGATAATTAAACCAGATAATGAAATGTTGTCTTACAGCGGAAGAATTGATTTTGATGACAGACTTGCACCGGTTTTTGTCTATGCGTGCAGCTCGATCGGAATGAAATTTACCGGAACATCTTTAAAGGCAGTGATTACAAACCATCGTTCGTGCTGGACAAATGAGTTAGGGTATTTTATAGATGGGGAACAGAAACGTTTTATTCTATCATCCGACGAGGAGAAAAAGACCTATACTTTAGCAGAGGGACTTTCGGAAGGAACTCATGAACTGCTGTTATTTAAGCGGATGGATTCCTGTCATACGTTTACGTTCTACGGATTTGAGATTGATGACGGGGCTAAAGTGCTGCCTTTGCCGGAAAAACCAAAACGGAAAATGGAATTTTTCGGGGACAGTGTTTCCTGCGGAGAAGTTTCAGAAGCTGTGGAGTATGTTGGAAAACCGGATCCTGAGCATGATGGGGAATATTCGAACAGCTGGTATTCCTATGCGTGGATGACGGCGCGGAAATTAAATGCGCAGATCCACGACACTTCACAGGGTGGAATCTCACTTTTAGATGATACCGGCTGGTTTGCAGCACCACACTATAAAGGTGTCGAGTCCTGCTATGACAAGATCGAGTACCACCCGGATCTTGGACCGACCAAACCATGGGCTTTTTCACGATATATACCACATGTAGTCGTTGTTGCAATCGGACAAAATGACAATCACCCGGTAGACTATATGGCAGAAGATTATGACAGTGAAAAATCCAAAAACTGGAGAAAACATTATCAGGCATTTATTGAAAAACTGATGGAACTTTATCCAAAGGCACAGATCATTTTAGCTACAACCATTCTTTGTCATGATAAAAACTGGGACCGTTCGATCGACGAAGTCTGCACCCGCATCGGCAATGAGAGAGTCCATCACTTTCTTTATACAAAAAACGGCTACGGAACGCCGGGACACATCCGTATCCCGGAGGCAGAGCAGATGTCGGATGAGCTTACAGCATACATTACCTCACTTGGGGATGAGATTTGGGAATAAAAAGGAGAACATCAAATGGAATATCAGATCAAATACGAAAACGGCATTGCCAACCACGGCAGCTTATACCGCCTGAAAAAAGTCATGGACCGCGCCAAAGCAGGCGAAGCCTTAAACATCGCATTTTTAGGCGGCTCGATCACTCAGGGAAGCCTTTCTTCCAAACCGGAACTCTGTTATGCATACCATGTCTATGAGTGGTGGAAAAAGACATTTCCACAGGCTGATTTTACTTACATCAATGCAGGAATCGGCGGAACAACCTCACAGTTTGGTGTGGCGCGCGCAGAAGCTGATCTGCTTTCCAAAGAACCGGATTTTGTCATCATCGAGTTTTCCGTCAACGATGACAGCACGGAGCACTTTATGGAGACCTATGAGGGACTGGTGCGAAAAGTATATACCAGTAAGACAAAACCGGCAGTTCTTTTAGTGTACAACGTATTTTACAATAACGGTGCCAATGCGCAGCTGATGCACGGACGCATTGCAAGACATTATAATCTTCCGGCTGTCAGCATGCAGAGTACGATCTACCCGGAAGTTGTCGCCGGGCGCATCGAAAACCGTGAGATCACACCGGATGACCTGCATCCGAATGATGCCGGACATGCACTTGTCGCATCGGTGATTACATACTTTTTAGATAAAGTAAAAACAGAAGATGCAACGGAACAGAGCGAACCGGATTATCCGACACCTCTCACAAAAAATACTTATGAGAAATCCATCCGTCATCAGAACAGCGACGAAAACGTAGTCTGCCATGGATTTGTCGCAGATACGTCCGCACAGAGAGATATTACCGACTGTTTCAAACACGGATGGACAGCTTCAAAGAAAGGTGATTCCATCACACTTGATGTTGAGGGCTGCAATATTTCAGTACAGTACAGAAAATCCGTAAAACTTCCGGCACCGGTCGCAGAGATCATTGTGGACGGCGATGCAGAACATGCAGTCCGTCTGGATGCGAATTTTGATGAGACCTGGGGCGATAAATTAGAACTTGACACCATCTTAGAACACGGTAAAAATAAAGTACATAAGGTAGAAGTCCGTCTGGTAGAGACACATGAGGATGATGCGGTGCCATTTTATCTGGTATCTGTCATTGGTTCCTCTGAAAAATAGTTCATTTGGAAAGGAAAAGAAAAATGTTTCTGGATGATTTTGTTTGGGGTGTTGCGAGCAGTTCCTATCAGGTAGAAGGAACCGATGCAAACGATGGAAGAGGAAAAAATGTCTGGGACGCATTTACGGAAGCAGGCAGGATTTTTGAAAATCAGAATGCGTATACAACCTGCGATCATATGCATCATTATAAGGAAGATTATGCGCTGATGAAAAATCTTGGCATCAAAGCATACCGTTTTTCGTTAAACTGGGCGCGTATTCTGCCGGAGGGAACCGGACGTGTCAATGAAAAGGCGATCCAGATGTACCGTGATATGATCGCATGTATGAAAGAAAACGGAATCACACCGTATATCACCATGTTTCACTGGGAGTTTCCACAGGCACTTTATGAAAAGGGTGGCTGGCTGAACCCGGAAGTGGCAGACTGGTTTGGTGAGTATGCGAAGGTAGTTGCAGAGCGTTTTTCCGATATTTGTGAATACTTTATCACGATCAATGAACCGCAGTGTGTGGTTGGACTTGGACATTTAAGCGGTGTACATGCACCGGGAGTAAAAATGTCAATCAAAGATACTTTCCAGATCGCACACAATCTGATGAAGGCACATGGCCAGGCTGTTATCAATCTGCGTAAATATGCAGTCCGGGATATCAAAGTCGGATACGCACCGACCGGAGGTGTCGCTTATCCTTATACGGATAAACCGGAGGACATTGAAGCTGCGAAAAAAGTATATTTTGGTTTCTATAATCCGATGGATAACTGGACCTGGAATGTCGCATGGTTTTCGGATCCTGTATTTTTAGGGCATTATCCGAAAGAAGGATTGGAGAAATTTGCGCAGTATCTGCCAGAGATCACGGAAGAAGATATGAAGCTGATCCATCAGCCGCTTGATTTTATGGGACAGAATATATACAATGGTTACTATGTCCGCGCAGGAGAGAACGGAGAACCGGAATTTGTGGACCGTGCACCGGGATTTCCTAAGACAGGAGCAGACTGGCCGGTAACGCCGGAAGCTTTTTATTATGGTATAAAATTTCTGACAGAGCGTTATCCATTGCCGCTTTACATCACGGAAAACGGCATGTCCTGTCATGATAATATCAGCGCAGATGGCAGGGTGCATGATCCAAACCGTATCACGTTTCTGGATTCCTATATCGGAGCCATGCAGCGTGCAAGCGATGAAGGTGCAGATGTAAGGGGATATTTCCTGTGGACATTTCTTGATAATTTTGAGTGGTCCGATGGATACAAACAGCGTTTTGGTATTATTTACGTGGATTTTACCACACAGCAGCGTATTGTTAAAGATTCCGCTTTCTGGTATCAGAAAGTAATAGAGACGAATGGAGGAATACTTAGTATGAATCAGGCAAATAAAGATATTTTATTTTTAGACCCGGTATGTACGCACAATATCTGGGGCGGTACAAAGTTAAGAGAGGAGTTCGGCTATCCGGTAGAGGGTGATGACATCGGCGAGTGCTGGGGCATATCCGCACATCCAAACGGAGACGGAACCGTTCGAAACGGCGCATTTTCCGGCATGAAGTTATCTGCTGTATGGAAAGAACATCCGGAAGTGTTCGGCAATTACGACTGTGACCGTTTCCCGCTTCTCACAAAGATCATTGATGCAAGAGACGATTTAAGTATCCAGGTACATCCAAATGATGATTATGCAAAAGTGCATGAAAATGGTTCTTTTGGAAAGACGGAGTGCTGGTATATCATGGATGCACCGGAGGGAGCAACACTTGTCATTGGACATAATGCAAAGACGAAAGAAGAACTTTCCGATATGATCCATCAGGGAAGATGGAAAGAATTTATCCGTGAGATTCCGGTGAAAAAAGGTGATTTTATCCAGATCGATCCGGGAACAGTTCATGCGATCAAGGGTGGACTTTTAATCTTAGAGACACAACAGAACAGTGATATTACTTATCGTGTTTATGACTATGACCGTCTTTCAAATGGCAAGCCGAGAGAATTGCATGTAGAAAAGAGTATTGATGTCATCACAGTTCCAGCAAAATCCGTGGATGACAGTGTAAAATCCGCACTGAATCTGCCGGAAAATCAGTTGAATGAGCTGTATTCCTGCAAATATTATACGATCTTTAAGGCAGATGTAAATGGAAAGATGGAATTTGAGCAGAAGTATCCGTTCCTGTTAGTATCTGTTTTAGAGGGAGATGGAATCGTGGGCAGCAGCCCGGTGAAGAAGGGAGATCATTTTATCCTGCCGAATGGTTATGGAAAAGTTGAGATGCAGGGGAAGATGAGTCTGATCGTTTCTACTGTACAATAATTACATTGTGAGAACAAAGAGTCGCTTGCGACTCTTTCGCGCTCGAGCGGTGCTGTTTACAGCTAACTTCTTCTCCGCGAGATGCGCATCCCACCCGGAGGGCTTTTTAATTCATAGGACGTAATTTCCTATGAATTAAAAAATTACAGAGTCAACCCAGCCTTAAGCAGTGCGGCATCCACAACGTGCTCAACCAGTACGGAGGTTGTGACGCTTCCGACACCTCCTGGAACAGGGGTGATCGCATCTACGAGAGGTTCAGCGTCGGCAAAGTTGACATCACCGCAGAGCTTGCCTTCTTCGTTTACGTTGATGCCGACGTCGATGACGGTCTGACCGGCGCGCAGGTAGTCTGCACCTATGACGCCTGATCTTCCGGCGGCAACGATCACGATGTCAGCTTCTTTTACAATGGATGGCATGTCTGTTGTTTTGGTGTGGCAGATGGTGACGGTCGCATTTTTTTGTAACAGCATCATGGCAGCTGGTTTTCCAACGACAGGGCTTCTGCCGATCACGACAGCTTTTTTGCCGGTGCAGTCGATGCCATAGTGATCTAAGATCTTCATGCAGGCACTCGGTGTACACGGTGCAAAACCGGTTTGTTTTCCAAGAAAAACAGAGGCCATGGATCGGTCAGTGATGCCATCAATGTCTTTTTCTACGGCGAGAGCGTTGATGATCTTATTTTCATCTAAATGACGCGGCAGAGGACGGAAGAGTAATACGCCGTGAATATCGTCTGCCTCATTGACCTGTGCGATGGTATTTAAAACATCTTCCTCTGTGGCATTTTCCGGAAGCAGAAATTTTTCAAATGCAACGCCGAGAGTTTCGCATCGTTTAGTTGCTCCGCGTTCGTAAGAAATATCGTCATCTTTTTCACCGATTCGGATAATGCCGAGTTTTGGCGTGATCTGATGTGCGGTGAGTATAGCTGCTTTTTTACGGATTTCTTCATTTAAGGAAGCGGTAACTTCTTTTCCTAATAATAATTTTGCCATTGGTACCTCCATTTTTGCAAGTTTGAATCTCTGTTTTTATTTTTAAGAATAGATTGTTTGAGAAAATGTACAATCTATGTTTATCGGATCTTTGTGCAGACCTGATTGAAAATCTCGTCAGCCTTCTGTTCGTATTTTTCACGCAGTTCATCAGCTTCCTTATTATAAGAAGAGGCAGCTTCTTTGTCAGCCATGGATTTTGTGTTGATGTAGATATTTAAGGATGCCCCCTGGAGAGCAGATTTTAGCAGCGTGGCGCCGACACCGGCATCGCTGATAGCAATTTTACTGCCCTTTTCGGCAAAGGTTTCAATCAGATCGATCGCCTCTGCGCAGGTTCGCATGATTCCAAGTGGAACTTCACAGGCTCCCACTAAGGCGGCTTCCATTACTTTTGCCTTTTTTGCAATTTCTTCCGGTGTGCTTTTTGGCATGCCATAGGCGGCGCTTAACGGCTCGAAAGCTTCGGCGTCTTTTTCCACAAGATCTAAAAGCCGTGCTGTGATGTCGTCCGCTTTTTTCTTACATTGAATGATATCCTCTTCCACAGCGGCATAGGTCTTTTTTCCGACGGTAAGGCTCCCGACCATATTTCCAAGGGCGATGCCGATTGCGCCGGCGAGAGCAGAAGCACCGCCGCCTCCCGGAACCGGAGCCTTGCCGGATAAAACGGTGATAAAATCTTTACAGGAATAATCTGTAAAGCGTGAATTTGTCTGGTGTTCCATGATATTCCTCCATTGCACATTATTCTCCATACCTGTACGGTATTTTTTAATCATTTTCATTCGATATTTTACATTGATTGCTATATTTTAACATATTGTAATTTTAAATGAAATAGAAATCCTGTAACACGATACTTTCACACATTAAAAAATTAATGTATAAAATTGCCTGAAACAGTTGTCTTTTTACCGGTTTTTGTTAAAATATTTATAGAGTTACCCTGGGATAAAGCAATAGCACCTGTGTTATTGATGTACATATGAGGAAAAGGTTATGAAAAATAAAAAATGGTATGTGATCAGCACGTTTGTACTTGGATGTATAGTGATGAATTTTGCCGGCAGGATTTTGGCTGACAGACTGCAGCTGCCGTTGTGGCTTGATTCTTTTGGAACGGTAACGGCGGCGTATGTGCTGGGACCTTTCTGTGGAGCTATGGTCGGGATGACGGTAAATCTTACCTATGGGATTTTATATTCCTGGACAAATATGTTTTACGCAGTGGTCAGTGCCATGGTCGGCATAACGACCGGCATATGTGTGAAAAAAGGATTTTTAAAAAATCTTTATGGAGTACTTTCAACAAGTTTTTTAGTAGCGGTTTTATCGGTGACACTTTCTGTTCCGCTTAATTATCTGTATTGTGATGGTTCTACGCAGAATATCTGGGGAGACGGTGTTATTGAGTCTATGGAAAAAGTTGGATTTAACAGCCTTTTCAGTCACTGTATGGGACAGTTTTATCTTGATTTTCTTGACAAGGTTATAACGATCGTCTTAGTATTTTCTCTTATAAAATTGCTTCAGAAAAAAATTGTATCTAACAGACAGCATACTTTGCTCATGATGTTTCTTTGTATATTGACGCTTGGTGTGATCCGGGGAGAGACAGTAACGGCAAAAACAGTTACAGAACAGGAAGATTACAGTAGTTATTTTCAGACTGTTTATGGCAGGGAAAATGGAATACCGGGTGGATGTGCCAATGATATTGTGCAGACGAAGGATGGCGTTTTATGGATCGGAACATATGGCGGGCTGTACCGGTATAATGGCACAAAATTTCAATGGATCAATGAATATGAATCGATAAAAACCGTGAATTGCCTGTATACGGATGAGGAAGGCAGACTGTGGGTTGGAACGAATGACAGCGGACTTTCCATCTTTATCAATGATACGGTTGCAAATGTTATTACTGAAAAACAGGGACTTGCATCGGATTCGGTACGCTGTATTACACAGTGCGCAGATGGAAATTATTATGTTGGAACAGCCGGGGAACTTTCCATTGTCACATTAGCAGGAGGGTTAAATGTGAAAAAGACGATGGAAGATATTGTGTATGTAAAAAGTATGGATGCAGATGCAAATGGAACAGTTGCAGCAGTAACCGATGATGGAAAACTGTATTTTATCAGGCAGGGAAAGATCACGGATGTTGTGGAGCCATCCGAGGGAGCTGATTTTTCCTGCTGTAAGTTTGATGAAAACGGGCTTTTATATGCCGGAACTTCACAGAATGAGATACTTTGCTATGGCTGTGATACGGGAGAGTGGAAATACAGGGAAACGAAAGGCTGTGAAGAATTATCCAATATAAAGTCACTGTATTTTTTAGATGACGGAGCCATGTTTGTCTGTGCCGATAACGGAGTGGGATATTTTGTAGAACAGACAGATTTTAAAATGATAAATACAGATACATTCAACAGTTCGATTGATCATGTGCTGATGGATTATCAGGGAAATCTCTGGTTTACATCGTCAAGGCTTGGCGTTCTTCGTTTATGTAAGTCGGTATTTACATCATTGCAGACAGGAGCTATCCAGGAAAATCAAGTTGTCAATTCAGTTACGAAATGGCAGAACAGGTTTTATATAGGAACGGACAGCGGATTAGAGGTAATGGATGAAGAGACCGGAGAAGAATATACGGATGATGTTACGGAAACCTTAGCTGGCACAAGAATACGATGTATTCGGACAGACAGCTGTGGAAACTTGTGGATCTGCACAACGGGAAAGGGCATTTATGAGATTACAGCAAAAGGAGAGACTTTTGTCTATGATAATGCCAGTGGGGCAAATGGTAATAAATACCGTACCGTCGAAGAACTAAAAAACGGGACGATACTTGCGGCAGGAGATGCGGGACTTACATTTATCCGGGATGGGGAGATTACAAAAGTGACCGGTGAATCAGATGGACTTACGGTACCGAAGATTCTTTGTGTATTAGAACAGGAAGATGGAACCATATTTGCCGGCACGGATGGAAATGGAATCGCGGTGATAAAAAATGGAAAAGTGGAAGATGTTTACAA
>ULXP01035051.1_pt1 | contig 15680 bp, 16 predicted proteins | sample 1961351 | NCBI WGS metagenome assembly ULXP01 (sample SAMEA4835840, study PRJEB28245) | human gut metagenome | biome: gut microbiome; material: fecal sample | place: Denmark | collected 2008 | reverse complement strand
GGAATTGCGGAGCAGAGGGAGAGACAGAGGATCCGCAGATCGAAGGACTGCGTCTTAGAATGGTCAAAAATGCATTTGCAACATTAATGTGCAGCAGGGGACCTGCCATGTTTTATGCGGGAGATGAATTTTGTAATACGCAGTTTGGTAATAATAATGCTTACTGTCAGGATAATATCATTTCCTGGCTTGACTGGACCAGGCTGGAAAAATATCAGGAAATTCATGATTTCTTCCGGCATATGATTGCATTCCGCAAAAAATATCCGATTTTGCGCCGCTCTACGAAGAAAGCACTCTGCGGTCTGCCTGAGATCAGTATCCACAATGGTTTTCCATGGAACGGGGGAACAGATTATACAAGTAAACTGATCGGTATCATGTATGCCGGCAGGGATGATGCGGATACCAGAGATGATATCATTTTTTATGGAATGAACGCGTACTGGGAAACACTTGTTATGCAGCTCCCGGAACTGCCAAATAATCTGCAGTGGAAAGTCTGCGTTAATACAAACGTAGAGTATGAGGATGGAAAAGATGTGGAAGCGCAGACGGAGTTTTATTATAAAAAGACATTGAAAGTTCCACCGAGAAGTGTGGTTATTTTAGTGGCAGAATAGTGTGAAAAATCAGCCGGGTTACAACCATCCACCATCTAATGTAATGATCTGCCCTGTCAGGTATTCATTTCCGGTGGCAAGCTGCACTGCAAGATAGGCAACTTCTTCCGGTGTTCCAAATCTTCCTGCTGGAATCTCATCGGCAAGTTCTTGTCGTTCTTCCTCGGAGAAACAGGCATTCATTTGTGTGTCAATGACACCGCAGGCGATGGCATTGACCTGGATATTGCTCGGGGCAAGTTCTTTTGCAAGCGCTTTGGTAAAGGAATTAATACCACCTTTGCAAGCGGAATAGGCGACTTCACAGGATGCACCGGCGATGCCCCAGACGGAAGAAATATTGATGATTTTTCCCTTTTTTTCATGTACCATATATGGGATTGCGAGCCGGCTGGTAGAAAAGACGGATGTGAGATTTGTGGAAACGATGCGGTTCCAGTCATCGATCGACATATCCGTCAGCAGTCCGATATAGGAAATACCGGCATTGTTGATCAGGACATCTACGCCGCCAAAGCGTTCTGTGATTTGTGCAAATAATTGTTCGACATATTCAAAGGAAGAAATATCTCCTACACTGGCGAGCACCTCGGCGTGAAAGGTATCTTCCAGTTCTGTTTTGAAATTTAAAAGTTCCTGTTCTGATCTGGAACAGGTGATGATCAGCCGGTCACCTTCTGCGGCAAACGCAGATGCAATCGCACGTCCGATTCCACGGGAGGCGCCGGTGATAAGTACGGCTCTATTCATAAAAATCCTCATTTCTGCGCGGTTTTTTGCGCATATCAAATTTTGGTTTGCGTTCATTATATCATGTGCAAAACCGGCACATGATTCAATTCACCGTTCGTCAATCATGCAAGCATGTTGACTCTCTTGCGTTCATTATATCATGAAGCACAGCTTCATGATCGTGATCTACACGAGCTTCGCTCGGCAGTCTTATTATATCATGAATAAAATGATGAAACAATTTCTGTGAAAATTTATACAAGTCTTATGCAAAAAATTAAAAAAAGTAAAAATTAGGTATGGACATTTTTATAGAGATGTGATAATATAATCAAGCACGATTCAAGACAACTTGATTACGGCGCGTGGCTCAGCTTGGTAGAGCGCTGCGTTCGGGACGCAGAGGTCGCAGGTTCAAATCCTGTCGCGCCGACTATGAGATGGGAAACCGTCAATCCTTGAGAGATCAGGGGTTGGCGGTTTTTGTATAATTCATCTTTTTCAGGTCGTGGAAAATGACTTGCAAAACATCTGCTATACAGGTATAATTCATGACAATGGATTTATTGCATTTAACAATAGAAAATAAACCAGATAGGATGAAGCAGGAGGAAGATATGGGAAGAGACGTTATTATTGCATGCGATTTTAACAGCAAAGAAGAAGTGATCAATTTTCTTGGAAAATTTAAAGAAGAAAAACCTTTCGTAAAGATTGGTATGGAACTGTTTTATGCAGAGGGACCGGAGATTGTCCGTACAATTAAACAGATGGGACACAAAATTTTCCTTGATTTAAAATTACATGATATTCCAAATACTGTTAAAAAAGCAATGTCAGTATTATCAGGATTAGATGTTGACATGTGTAATGTACATGCAGCAGGTACCAAGGCGATGATGCAGGCTGCTATCGAGGGCCTTACGAGAGAGGATGGTACAAGACCACTCCTGATTGCAGTCACACAGCTTACTTCTACTAGTGAGGAGGTAATGCAGCAGGAGCTGTGGATCGATAAACCAATCGACCAGACCGTTATGCATTATGCAAAAAATACCATGGAAGCCGGATTAGACGGCGTGGTATGTTCTCCACTCGAAGCTGGAAAAGTACATGAGGTATGTGGAGACAAATTCCTCACCATCACACCAGGGGTACGTTTTGCAGATGGCGATGTCGGCGATCAGAAACGTGTGACAACACCGGCAAAGGCAAAAGAACTTGGTTCTGACTACATCGTAGTTGGAAGACCGATCACACAGGCAGATGATCCGGTAGCGGCATACCGCAGATGTGTAGAAGAATTTGTAGGTTAGATGAAAACAGGAAAAGGAGAAAGATGAATGTGTCTTTCTCTTTTTTCGGTTAAAAGAGAACGTTAAGACAGATAGGGGATTTCATGGAAAGAAAAGGATTCAGCGGAAGTGCGTTAAAGATGATTGCAATTGTTACCATGTTGATCGATCATATCGCAGCAACCGTGATCATTCGTATATTAAAATTCGGAGGCTATAATGACAGCCTGTATCAGATTTATCATGTTATGCGGAATATTGGAAGGATTGCTTTCCCAATTTTTTGTTTTCTCTTAGTGGAAGGATTTATGCATACAAGGGATCGGGAAAAGTATGCGCTTCGTCTTGGATGTTTTGCGGCAATATCTGAAATACCGTTTGATCTTGCATTTAACGGAAAAGTTTTGGAAGTCGGATACCAGAATGTATTTTTTACACTGTTGCTTGGTCTGCTTACCATGATGGCATATGATGCTGTGATGAATCAGAGCCGGTGGAGTGTCTGGAAGAGAACCGGTCTGTCTACGATTGCAATCCTTGTAGGAATGTTTGCAGCTGAATTTTTATCGACAGATTATGGCGCACTTGGAGTGCTTTGCATTATGGTATTTTACCTGTTTCGAAGAAGCAGATTACAGCAGGTCGTGTTTGGATGTCTGGCTTTTGTATGGTGGGAATGGGCTGCAGTGTTTGCATTTATTCCAATTTTCTTTTACAATGGAAAACGTGGCTTTGGCATGAAATATTTCTTTTACGCATTTTATCCTGTGCACCTGCTCATCCTGTATCTGATCGTATATAAAATGGGATATGGAGCCGTGTCGGCAATATAGTGAATTTAGAAAAGGACTTTCGAAAACGGAGGGGTGTTTTCGAAAGTCCTTTTTATATGTAAACCTGCCGGAAAAATCCGGCAAGATTGTTTTTTGACGGAACTGACAGAACCCCAACCACCGAGTCGAAACTCAACAGCTCCTTTTGATGTTATTAATGATACGGGACAATTGTGACCATTTCTTGACTGGAAAATGAAGGAAATCTTAAAAACAGATAAGAAATTCATAAAGTCGCATAGGCGGGAAGGGGAAAATGAGGTATAATCAGTGGAGTTGATCATGTAGGAAAAGAGGGATTCTATGAAAACCTGTCTGGAAAATGTGCGGTGTATGGCACCGCTGATCCACAATATAACAAATTATGTAACGGCGAATGATGTTGCAAATGTTCTTCTGGCGTGTGGGGCAAGCCCGATCATGGCGGATGAGGAGGCAGAGGTAGAGGAAATCACGGCACACTGTCAGGGGTTAAATCTGAACCTTGGAACATTGCATCAAAAGAAAATCCCTGCTATGGTAAAGGCTGGGAAGATGGCAAATAACCTTGGCCATGTGGTGGTGTTAGATCCGGTTGGAGTCGGGGCGAGCAGCTTTCGTAAACAGACGGTAGAACAGCTTTTAAAAGAGGTTCAGTTTGATGCGATCCGGGGAAATATTTCTGAGATCAAGACATTGGCATCTTTAAAAAGTTCGGGAAAAGGTGTGGATGCAGACAATACAGATACAGTGACAGAGGAAAATTTAGCGCAACATATTAGAAATGCAAAAATGTTGTCAAACAAACTGGAAACAATCGTTGCTATTACCGGAGCCATTGATCTTGTGACGGACGGCAGCAGTTGTTATGTAATAAAAAATGGCAATCCGCAGATGCGTCATGTGACCGGAGCTGGGTGTCAGTTGTCCGGCATTTTAACGGCATTTCTCGCAGCAAATCGGGATAATAAGTTACAGGCGGCGGGAGCGGCAGTGTGTATGATGGGGTATGCAGGAGAGATTGCCGCAGAAAAAAGTGGGCAGTCTGGCAGCGGGACTTACCGGGTGAGCCTGATGGATGCCATATCATGTATGGATGGAGATATGTTAGAGAGAGGAGCACGCTATGAGATTCGATAGAAAACAGTTATTATTATATGGGGTAACAGACAGGAGCTGGTTAAATGGCCAGACATTATATGAGCAGGTCAGACAGGCATTAGAGGGTGGCGTTTCTTTTTTACAGCTTCGTGAGAAAAATCTGTCCGAACAGGCATTTTTAGAGGAAGCAAAAGAGATACAAAAACTGTGCAGGGAGTACAAAGTACCATTTATCATCAATGATAATGTGGATCTTGCATTAGAGATTGATGCGGACGGCGTGCATGTCGGACAGGATGATATGGAGGCAGGAGAAGTGCGAAGAAGACTTGGAGCGGATAAGATTATCGGTGTCTCGGCACACTCGGTGGAGGAGGCGCTGCGCGCCGAAAAATGCGGGGCGACTTACCTTGGCTCCGGTGCTGTATTTGGAAGTGGCACGAAAAAAGATGTCGGAACCTTAGATCATGAAGTGTTAAAAGAAATCTGTGCATCGGTGCAGATTCCTGTGGTTGCAATCGGTGGTATCAGCCGGGATAATATTTTACAGTTAAAAGGTACGGGGATTGATGGCGTGGCTGTGATCAGTGCTATCTTTGCACAGAAAGATATCCGGGCAGCTGCGCAGGAAATGAGGAAGTTATCCGCGGAAGTGTGTAAGTAAGCCAAAATGCATGAGCCGGGGGGAATGATAAACAGGTTTTTGAGATGCATGAACCTGATATTGAGGAAAAGTAAATTTATGAATGCAAGAATGGGAATGAAGATGAAAACAGACCTGATACAGGGCGCGATTTTTGATATGGATGGAACACTGCTTGATTCCATGCCGGTCTGGGAACATGCCAGCGAGCGGTATCTGCAGAACAAAGGAATCAAGGTGCGGGAAAAACTTTCAGAGATTTTGTTTTCCATGAGTATGCAAAAGGGTGCGGAATATGTGAAAGAAAATTATCATCTCACGGAGTCGACCGATGAGATCGTGGCAGGTGTAAATAATATCGTCTATACTGCGTATGAAAAGAAAGTGCAGCCCAAAGAGGGCGTGAGGGAGTTTTTGGATAAGCTGCAGGCAGAAGGAATAAAAATGGTTGTGGCAACTTCGACAGACCGCCCTATGGTGGAGGCAGCATTAAAGCGCACAGGTCTGCTTTCTTATTTTGAACGGATCTTTACCTGCACAGAAATCGGCAAGGGAAAGGTGGAGCCGGACATTTATCATGCGGCTTCTGATTTCCTTGGAACAAAACCGGAACACACGCTGGTGTTCGAGGATGCACTTTATGCGATTGAGACAGCAAAGAATGCCGGATTTTTGACGGTTGGGGTTTATGATGCGGCAAGTGAGAAGGAGCAGGAGAAGATCAGGGAGCAGGCAGATATTTATCTGGAAGAATTTATGGAAGCTGCAGAGTTTGTGTGAAAATATCAAATGGCAGAACAATAACAAAAAGTGTTACTGTTCACTCGTACCTCGTTCCAGTAACGGATTTTGCCGATGCTTCGCATTCCAAATCGGCAAAATCTGCTGCCACCACTGTATCATACGGCATTTTCAGTTCAGAAAATGCCTGCCTGTGAACAGTAACCAAAGAGTCTCATTTACACGAAATTTACAAATTTATCATGGCGTCGTCTAAAAAACTGTGCTATGATAAATAATATTGAGGTACCAGTGTGAAAAATGAAAACGTTGTTTTCATTAAAAGGTAGCGCAAAAATGGGGATTATTATGATTCGCAGAGCAGAGTTAAAAGACATTCCGGCATTGATGGATATATACAACGATGCCATTTTACATACAACAGCAACATTTGATACGGAAATCAAGGATTACGAAGACCGTCTGGCGTGGTTTCAGGCGCACACAGGACAGTATGTGATCTTTGTATATGAAGAGGCAGGAACAGTCGCGGGTTATGCCTCTCTTTCGCGTTACAGGGAAAGAAAGGCTTTTGACCCTGCAGTTGAGATTTCTATTTATATTCATGCGGGTTATCGAGGGCGTGGCATTGGCTGCAGTCTCATGGAGAGAACATTGCAATATGCCAAAGAGTGTCCGCAGATTGGAACGGTCGTTTCATTGATCACCAGTGAAAACGAAGTCAGTATCCGTCTGCATGAGCGCTTTGGGTTTTCTTACTGTGGTCAGATCAGACAGGCAGGCGTTAAGTTTGGAAAAAAAATGGGCTTAAACGCATATCAAATCGTTTATGACAGAGAAATTGAATAGAAAGATTCCCGGAAAAATGTAATGTGCAAAAATCTGGCATGATACATGGCAGTATCCCGGGAAATTGAGGAAAATGCCATGATAAGATATTTTAAGACGGATAACCAGCGGATCCAGGAGGAGGAGAAGATTGGGGACGGCGTATGGGTGCAGATGCTCCAGCCGACGCATCAGGAATGTGCCGAGATTGCAGAAGTATTAAATGTAGATATCGAAGATATTCAGGCCGCACTCGATGAGGAGGAGAGCTCCCGTATTGAGCTTCAGGATGGATATACCCTGATTTTAGTCGATATCCCAACCGTTGAGATACGTCACGAGAAACAGAGTTACACGACAATCCCGCTTGGTATTATTTTGACGCAGGATGTGATCGTGACTGTCTGTACAGATGATACACCGGTATTGCAGAACTTTGTAAACAACCGTGTGAAGGAGTTCAGCACGAAGAAAAAAATGCGTTTTGTGTATCAGATCTTGTTCCGCACAGCGACAAATTATCAGATGAATCTGCGTGTCATCGACAAAAAGAGAACGGAGATTGAGGAGCGGATCGGCAAACATACAGAGGATATCGATCTGATCGACCTTCACGAATTAGAGTCCACACTGGTTTACTTTGCAACATCCCTGCGTGCCAACGGTGTTGTATTAGACCGCCTGACCAGATATAAACGTTTAGAGCAGTACCCGGAGGATAAGGAACTGCTCGGTGATGTCATTGTCGAGAACAGGCAGGCAATCGAAATGACATCCATCTACCGTGATATCATCAATGGTACCAGAGAGCTGATGTCATCTGTCATTGACAACCGGCTGAACAACGTCATGAAATACCTGACATCCATTACGATCGTCATGGCGATTCCGACCGTTATTTCCGGTATCTATGGAATGAATGTCAATGAAAAATGGATGCCATTTGCAAATACGCCACACGGATTTCTGATCATCTGTGTTCTGACACTGCTGATCTGCATTGTGACGATGCTGGTGCTACGGAAGAAGAAGATGCTGTAAAATGTTTCTGAATAACATATACTGATTATTGGAGAAATAACAAGATAAAAGGAGTTCTGCATCAACAAAAATTGTTGATGCAGAACTCCTTTTTGCGAGAACGTTATGTTAAAGAAAAAATCCATGTAGTCTTTATTTCCCTTCAAATCGTCCGCTTGCCCCACAAGGCAGTACCAGCCCATTGGAGGACACCGGCAGACCAATTTCATCTGCAGTGACGGTTCCGTCGTATTTTTCTAATGCAGTTGCGATCATATAGCGCAGCACTGCAGGCTGAAGTCCGGTTGTGTAAGAATTTACAAGGAAAAACATAGGCCTGTCGGTCAACAGCTGTGCGCAGAGTTTGATCAGCGGATAAACGGATTCCTCGATCTTCCAGATCTCACCTTTCGGTCCTCTGCCGTAGGAAGGAGGATCCATGATGATGGCATCATAGTGATTGCCACGGCGGATCTCACGTTCTACGAATTTTACACAGTCGTCTACGATCCAGCGGATCGGTGCATCTGAGAGACCGGAGGATGCAGCATTTTCTTTTGCCCAGGTAACCATTCCTTTTGAGGCATCCACGTGTGTGACAGAGGCTCCGGCAGCAGCGGCAGCAAGTGTCGCACCGCCAGTATAGGCGAACAGATTTAATACTTTGACCGGGCGTTTTGCAGAGCGGATTTTATCAGAGAACCAGTCCCAGTTTACTGCCTGTTCCGGAAACAACCCGGTGTGTTTAAAACTGAAGGGTTTCAGCTGAAATGTCAGGGAACCGTAATGGATGCTCCACTGTTCCGGCAAATCGAAAAATTCCCATTCGCCGCCGCCTTTTTTGCTGCGGTGATAGTGAGCATTCATATGCTTCCATCCTTTTTCTTTTTTCGGTGTGTCCCAGATGACCTGCGGATCCGGGCGCACAAGCGTATAATTGCCCCAGCGTTCTAATTTTTCACCGCAGGAACAGTCTATTACTTCATAATCTTTCCAGTTATTTGCAATCCACATAAAATAAATCCTTTCATAATCATTTGCTATTCAAAAAACAGTTTGTTATTTCCGTTTCCAGGTTGATGGCATTAAAAGAATCATCATCGGAAACAGTTCAAGTCTTCCGGCAAGCATGTCAAACATCAGGACAAACTTGGAAAATGGAGAAAAAATTGAAAAATTCTGTGTCGGTCCGACGAGATTTAGACCGGGTCCGATATTATTTAACATTGTGACAACAGAAGTAAAATTCGTTGTAAAATCGAATTCATCCACACTGATCAGGAGCATAGATGTCAGCAGCAGTACAAAATAAACGACCAGAAATACGTTTGAGGAACGCAAGGTCTCGTGATCGACCGGATGTCCGTCCATACGGATTTTTTTCACCTGACGGGGGTGAATGATCAGTGAGAGTTCCTTGCGGATCGTTTTTAATAAGATCAGAATACGGGAAACTTTTATGCCGCCACTTGTACTTCCTGCGCATGCACCGATAAACATCAGTGTGACCAGTAAAGTTTTAGAGAGAGCAGGCCAGAGATCAAAATCGGTGGTTGCATATCCGGTTGTTGTGATAATGGAACCAACCTGGAAAAAAGCATGACGCAGAGTTTCACCGAACGTGGAATAAAGTGACTGTATATTCCAGGTAATGATACCGACAGACACAGCGATAATTGCGAGATACCAGCGTACTTCTTCGATTTTGAAAAATTCTTTTATTTTTCCGGTAATGATATAAAAATATGCAGTGTAGTTGATACCGCTTAAAATCATAAACACGGTGATCGTAATCTGCATGGCAGGTGAGTAGCCAGCGATACTGTCATTTTTTATACCGAATCCACCGGTTCCAACGGTACCAAAAGTGGTTGTCAGCGAATCAAACAGAGGCATGCCAAGTGCACGCAGGATTACTGCTTCACAGACGGTAATAGCGATATAAATACCGTAAAGGATCTTTGCAGTATCCTTAACATGTGGAACCAGTTTGCTCACGGAAGGTCCGGGGCTCTCTGCCTTCATGAGGTTCATTGTGGAACCACCCATCAGAGGGAGCACCGCCATGATAAAAACAAATACTCCCATGCCTCCAATCCAGTGCGTAAAACTTCGCCAGAAAAGGCTGGCTTTTGAGAGACTTTCTACATCCGGAAGAATACTTGAACCGGTTGTGGTAAAACCGGAAATAGTCTCAAAAAGTGCATCTACATAAAATGGGATATCCCCGGTGAGCACAAAAGGAATGGCACCAAAGATACTCATAATGATCCAGCTGAGTGCAACGGTAACAAATCCTTCCCGGGTGTAGAGGCTCGTGGAACGCGGTTTTTTATAAGTCAGAAGTACACCGAATATCAGACATAAAACTGCAACTGCCAGATAAGAGATAGAAGCAGTTTCCTGATACATAAGTCCGACCAGCCCCGGAAGAACCAAAAAGGCACTTTCAAATTTTAAAACACAGCCTAAAATATATAAAACGATCGAATAATTCATTGCCGCTTAGTCCTCCAGAATCTCTTTGATATCGGAAATGCGGTATCCGGAAAGCACGACTAGTACGGAGTCACCTGCCATCATGATATCCTGACCACTTGGGATAATGACTTTTCCATTGCGGTAGATACAGCAGATCAGTGTATTCTTGCGGAAATGCAGATCTGCAAGCGGGATTCCTGCGACGGCGGAGTCAGCTTTTATGATAAATTCCAGAGCTTCCGCTTTGCCGTTTGCCAGTTTATAGAGAGTCTCTACATTGCTGTCCTTCGAATTATAAGTGGAACGTACATATTTTAATATATAATCCGAGGTAATGATACGTGGATAAATAATACTTCCAAGATTCAGTTCATTGATGACGGAATGGAAATTGATCCGGTTGATCTTTGTTACAGTCTTGGCATTTGAAACATCATTTGCGTAAAGAGAGAGAAGAATATTCTCTTCATCTAATCCTGTCAGGGCAGCAAAACCCTGTGCATGTTCTAATCCTTCCTGAAGAAGGAGATTCTGATCTGTTGCATCTCCACAGATGATCGTAGCGTGTGGCAGCAGTTCACTTAATACATCGCATCGCTCACGGTTCACCTCAATGATCGTCACACGGATGCCGGAAGCAAGCAGACTTTTGGCAAGATAAAAGGATACTTTTCCGCCACCGGCAAGAATTGCATTCCCGACGCGGTTCTTTACGATGCCGATTTTACGGAAAAAGTCAATCGCATTGCGGCGCTCCGACGCGATTGCAACCACGTCGTTTTCCTGAAATTCAAAATCACCGTTTGGAATAATAACCTGATCTCCCCGGACAACGGTACAGACTAAGACATTGCTGTGTAAGGTCTGATGCAGGTTAAATAATTTTAAGGCGATCAGAGGAGAACCTTTGCCAACTTTAAAATGAAGCAGTTCTACATGTCCTTTTGCAAAGGTGTCTACGCGGATTGCGGATGGAAATTGGAAAATACGTGCAATCTCATTGGCAGCGGCAAGCTCCGGGTTGATGATCATTGCCAGTCCGAATTCCTTTTTTAAAAATTCTATTTCCTTATTATATATCGGATTGCGCACACGGGCGATCGTCTGGCAGTGACCTGTTTTTCTGGCGATGACACAGCAGAGAAGATTCTTCTCATCATCACCGGTTACGGCAATCAAAAGGTCGGCAGTTGTGATGCCTGCGTCAATCAGTGTCTGATGGTTAATTCCGTTGCCTACGATACCCATGGCATCGAGATTGTTTGTGATGGCGGAAACCTTTTCAGGTTTTTCGTCGATCACTATGATATCGTGATCTTCGCTGCCAAGTTGTTCTACGAGCGTGTAGCCCACTTTGCCACAGCCTACGATAATGATCTTCATGATATGGTAACTCCTCAAATGATAATATTCTGATTTGGATGTTCTTTCATCCGCAGTGTCAGACCAGAAAATCACAGATTTCCTGGTCTGACGGGCATTCGCCCTATCAAATGAGCAAAAAACAAAAAAGTGCCTGCAAGCAGTCATTTTTTGTTTTTAACTCATTTGGCACTGCTCGTTACTTACGCACATTATATCATATGCACGCAGAAAAGCCACAAAAATTAAAAAAATACTTGCATTTCCTAAATATATCGTGTATACTAAGCATTGCTGTGACATTGATAGCGTAGAAGCGTGAGGTTGCTGCCAATATGGCAGGTTTTCCGTGGAGCGAATGTCAAGTTAGGAAACTGGCGACAAGTCACTGTATACGAGTAACATCTACAAAGTAGAAACAACGTGCGGGCAGACCGGAAGGCTGTCAGAAGAACTCCTAGCATTCGATGGTGCGAAGAAGTTCCTTTTTATGAGTAAAAGCTCATGATACGCACGGGAATGTGTGCAGTCACCGCTTGTCGTACCAAAGCGAGTTTATCGCTTGCAAAAGTGCGAAAAGGAGGCGACTTTTTTTATGGCAAGTCAAGTAATGAGAATCACTCTCAAGGCTTATGATCACGAATTAGTTGATTCATCAGCAAAGAAAATCATCGAGACTGTAAAGAAGAACGGATCACAGGTGAGCGGACCGGTACCTCTTCCTACTAAGAAGGAAGTAGTTACTATCTTAAGAGCTACTCACAAATATAAGGATTCCCGTGAACAGTTCGAGCAGAGAACTCATAAAAGACTGATCGATATCGTAACACCAACTCAGAAAACAGTTGATGCTTTATCTCGTTTAGAGATGCCGGCTGGTGTATACATCGATATCAAAATGAAGAACAAATAATTCTTCAAAACAAATTAGTTAATATCCTGAAGGGTTTTATATAGAAGCAAAGAATGTTCGGCATCAGCCTCCATTCTATGTGGTTTTCCACATCCACTTATATGGACTTTCTAGGATGAACGGTTCCGCTACCCCACATCGATGGGCATGAAGCGTTCCGCTGTAGAGTAAACAGGAGGTAAAAGAATGAAGAAAGCGATTTTAGCAACAAAAGTCGGAATGACTCAAATCTTCAACGCAGACGGCGTATTAGTGCCGGTTACTGTATTGGAAGCTGGTCCTTGCTCCGTAACACAGATCAAAACTGTAGAGAACGACGGATACAGCGCAGTTCAGGTTGCATTTGCAGACAAGAAAGAAAAAGTTGTCAGCAAAGATGCAAATGGTAAGAAAGAAATCAGAAACAGACATGGCGTAAACAAAGCTCAGATGGGACACTTTGCAAAAGCTGGTGTATCCGGAAAGAGATATGTCAGAGAATTCAAATTTGAGAACGCAGACGAGTACAAACTTGGAGATGTTATCAAAGCTGACATCTTTGCAGAGGGCGACAAGATTGACGCTACTGCAATTTCTAAAGGTAAAGGTTTCCAGGGCGCTATCAAGAGATTAGGACAGCATAGAGGTCCTATGGCTCATGGTTCTAAATTCCATCGTCATCAGGGTTCTAACGGTGCATGTTCTTCACCGAGCCGTGTATTTAAGGGAAAAGGAATGCCTGGACATATGGGAAGCGTAAAAGTTACAACACAGAATCTTGAAGTTGTAAGAGTTGACGCTGAGAACAACCTGCTCTTAGTAAAAGGTGCTGTACCAGGTGCTAAGAAATGCATGGTAACAATCAAAGAAACTGTAAAAGCAGGTAAATAGTGCTTAGATAGGAAAGGAGGAAACAACAATGGCTAACGTAGCTGTTTATAATATGGAAGGCAAAGAAGTAGGAAGCCTGGAGTTAAACGATGCTGTTTTCGGAGTAGAAGTTAACGAGCATCTTGTACACATGGCAGTACTTCAGCAGCTTGCAAATAACCGTCAGGGAACTCAGAAAGCAAAAACACGTTCTGAAGTTCGCGGTGGTGGTAGAAAACCATGGAGACAGAAAGGAACCGGTCATGCAAGACAGGGTTCAACAAGAGCTCCACAGTGGACTCATGGTGGAGTTGTATTTGCTCCGGTACCAAGAGACTACTCTTTCAAATTAAACAAAAAAGAGAAGAAAGCAGCATTAAAATCTGCACTCACATCCAGAGTAAATGAGAGCAAGTTCATCGTTGTTGATGAGTTAAAACTTGACTCTATCAAAACAAAGAACTTCGTTCAGGTTCTGAACAACTTAAAAGTTGAGAAAGCATTAGTTGTATTAAACGATATGGATACAAACGTGATCAAATCTGCAAGCAATGTTCCAACTGTTAAAACTGCTCAGACAAACGAGTTAAACGTATTTGATGTATTAAAATATGACACAGTTGTTGTAACAAAAGACGCTGTTAAGGCTATCGAGGAGGTGTATGCATAATGGCAAACGTACAGTATTATGATGTAATCCTCAAACCGGTTATCACCGAGAAATCCATGGCAGCTATGGCTGAGAAGAAATATACTTTCTTAGTTCATCCAGAAGCAAATAAGACCATGATTAAAGAAGCAGTTGAGAAAATGTTCGAAGGCACAAAAGTTGCCAGCGTTAATACCATGAACATGGATGGAAAAAATAAAAGACGTGGAATGGTTTACGGAAAAACTGCTAAGACAAAGAAAGCTATCGTACAGTTAACAGAAGACAGTAAAGACATCGAGATCTTCGCTGGTCTGTAAGATAAAACATCAGATAGCAACACTAAGCGCCGCGATGCGCGATAACAAACATCGAAAGGAGAACAACAATGGGAATTAAGACATATAACCCATATACACCTTCCAGAAGAAATATGACTGGCTCTGATTTCTCCGAGATCACAAAAACAACTCCGGAAAAATCTCTGGTAACCTCTTTAAAGAAGAATGCTGGTCGTAACAATCAGGGTAAAATCACTGTAAGACACCATGGCGGTGGAAACAGAAGAAAATACAGAGTTATCGATTTCAAGAGAAACGGTAAAGACGGAATCCCGGCTAAAGTAGTCGGAATCGAGTACGATCCGAACAGAACAGCTAACATCGCTTTGATCTGCTATGCAGATGGCGAGAAAGCTTATATCCTTGCTCCACAGGGATTAACAGACGGAATGACTGTTATGAGTGGTGCAACAGCAGAAGTTCGTGTGGGTAACTGCTTACCACTTGAGAACATCCCAGTTGGTACTCAGGTACACAACATTGAGTTATATCCGGGCAAGGGTGGACAGTTAGTTCGTTCCGCTGGTATGAGCGCTCAGTTAATGGCAAAAGAAGGAAAATATGCAACACTTCGTCTTCCTTCAGGCGAGATGCGTATGGTACCTTTAAAATGCCGCGCAACAATCGGTGTAATCGGAAACGGTGACCACAACCTGGTTAACATCGGTAAAGCAGGACGTAAACGTCACATGGGTGTTCGCCCAACAGTTCGTGGTTCTGTTATGAACCCGAATGACCATCCACACGGAGGTGGTGAAGGACGTGCTCCGATCGGACGTCCAGGCCCATGTACTCCTTGGGGTAAACCTGCTCTTGGTCTTAAGACTAGAAAGAAGAACAAATCTTCTAATAAGCTGATCGTAAGACGTAGAGACGGAAAAGCCTTAAAATAAGCTAGGGCTTATTTTAAGGCTTGGAAGAAGCAGAAACGGCTTCTTCCGGTCTTTGAAAAAAATATAAAAAATTGAAAAACCGGGAGAAGTTTTGCTTGCTTCTTCCGGTAATCTCTGATATAATAAACAAGATGTTCGGAGTCCGAGGAAACACACGGCAGTGTGTAAAGGGGACTGACAAAATAGGAGGTAAATTATGGCTCGTTCATTAAAAAAAGGACCATTCGCTGATGCCAGCCTACTGAAAAAAGTAGATGCTATGAACGCATCTGGCGACAAATCTGTTATTAAGACATGGTCACGTCGTTCTACAATCTTCCCTCAGTTCGTTGGTCATACCATCGCTGTTCATGACGGAAGAAAGCATGTACCTGTATATGTAACAGAGGATATGGTT
>ULXP01064094.1_pt1 | contig 15753 bp, 4 predicted proteins | sample 1961351 | NCBI WGS metagenome assembly ULXP01 (sample SAMEA4835840, study PRJEB28245) | human gut metagenome | biome: gut microbiome; material: fecal sample | place: Denmark | collected 2008 | reverse complement strand
CAGAAGCAGCGCCAGCAGACCAACAAGCGCCAGCTCAAGACGCACAGCCTCGACCACGAGCACGTCCTGTCCGGGCTGCTCAAGTGCCCCGTCTGCGGCGGCGGCATGTACGGCAACGTGAACCGCAAGAAGAAGGGCGACGGCACCTACTACCGCGACTACTTCTACTACGCCTGCAAGCACCGCCTGCATGTGGACGGCAAGCGCTGCGACTATCATCACCAATGGGGCGAGGAAATCATCGACGGCGCTGTGGAGGAGATCATCCACAAACTGGTCAACACCCCCGCCTTTGAGCAGGGCATCCGGGAGAAGATCGGCGGCAAGCTGGACACCGCTGAGCTCGACACGGAGATGGAGACCCTGCGCAAGCAGCTCCGCCAGCTCACGGGCACCAAGGACAGGCTGGGCGAGCAGATCGACGCGCTCGATTTCGACGACCCGCATTACACCCGCAAGGCGCAGGACCTGCAGGAGCGGCAGAACAGGGTCTACGACCAGATCGCCTCCATCGAGGGCAGCATCGCCGAGGTGCAGACCCGCATGGACAACATCCGCCAGCGCCGGATTTCCACCGACAACGTCTATCAGTTCCTGCTCTACTTCGACAAGCTGTACGACCAGTTCACCGATCTGGAGAAAAAGACCTTCATGAACAGCTTCATCGAGCGCGTGGAGATTTACCCAGAGCGCCAGAGCGACGGACGCATCATAAAGCGCATCGAATTCCGTTTTCCCGTGTATTTCAAGGGCTCGGAGATCAGCGGACTTTGTTGGGACGAAACGGATATGTCGGAGACGGTATGCGTATTGTCCAAACTTCAAGAGGGGAAAACATATCGAGATTGAAGCATTTGGGAATGATTTAACTTCAACATAAGGAAAACCCGAAGTAGCACTGGAAAGGTACTGCTTCGGGTTTTTAGTGTTTAGTCTTATATGCTTCGCCCCACGCCCGCATGGAATCCAAAATGGGTTTCAGGCTTTTGCCGAGTTCCGTCAGCGAATATTCCACCCTCGGCGGCACTTCGGGATAAACCGTGCGGGTAATGATACCATCGGCTTCCATCGAGCGCAGGCTGTCTGTCAGCACCTTCTGGCTGATTCCCTCCAAGTCCTTTTTCAGTTCATTGAACCGCCACGGACGGGCCAGCAGATTTCGTATGATAAGCAACTTCCACTTGCTTCCAATCAGCGCCACAGTAGTTGCTACCGGGCAAGCGGGCATTTCTTCTTTTGTCAGCATCGCAGCACCCCCAATAGTTCAAATTAGAATGTTACATCTAAATTATAATACAGTGCACTCTAATTTTCAAGCAGTTACTTTCAGGTGAGCTGTGTTGCTTCTTGTGCCCCAGTAATCAATTTGTGCGTACTTGTGGCTGTGCATTGGTCTGTACCTGGAAAAGCAGAAGGACGGCAGCTGCATCAGGAATATGGTGTTTGCATTCCCTGTTCCAGTGAGCGGTCAGAAAGTGAAAGAACTTTCCTTGGAAAATGAAGCAACAGTCGAAATGGTATGCCTCTTAGTTCTGCGAAATCCAACGGCACATATCAACATGGATGTGGATGTGGACGAAATGGTGCAAAAAAGGCTCTTCACGGAATCTTGTTGGTTGCCCCAAGATTCCGCGAAGAACCAAGTGATGTGAGAATTACTCCGTAATGTAGGTGTACCGCATGCTGTAGTTCTTTGCGTACTGCTCAGCGGCGGAGTCCGGCAGGACTTCCAGGACAAGGTTCGGACAGTTATGGAAAGGGCTGTTAACGAAAGGCGAGTTGCCAAAACTCGTTAGCTTGCGAAGATTGCCCAGCAATGCAAGCGACTCGCATCCGGAGAAGGCAAATTGATCGACCCTTTCCAAACTGCCCAGATTCGGAATTGAGGTCAACTTTTTGCATTGGTTGAACCCGTATGATCCGATAATGGTTACGTTGCTCAAATCGCCGATGCTTACCAAAGAGGTGCAGCCATCAAACGTCTCAGAGGGAATCTCTTTCAGGCTGCTTAAATCACCGACGGTTTCCAGCGCAGTGCATCCCATGAAACACTGCATCCCAATTGATTCCAATTTAGGCATATTGCCGATTGATTTCAGCGCGATGCAGCCCCTAAAGACAGAACTTTCAATGCTTGTAACATTGCTTAAATCACCAATGCTGACAAGCGCTTTGCAGCCAAAGAATGCACTACTCCCAATGGCGGTTAGTTTGTCAGAACAGTCAACGCTGATTAACGATACACAGTGTGAGAAAACATCGTATTCCAAGCGCGTCAAGCTGTACAAATCATCAACATGCTCCAGTGCACTGCAGCCGCTAAAAGCACCTTGCCCGATAGTTTCCAAGTTGTGCAGGGAACCGATGCTCTTCAGTGCAGTACAGCCCTTAAACGCATTCTGACCGATGCTGGTAATCTTGTCAAGTTTATCAACGTGTTCCAAGGCGCTGCAATTTGAAAAAGCTTCATTAGCGATGGACTCAACATTGTTCAAATCGCCGATGCTTACCAAAGAGGTGCAGCCATCAAACGCCTCATATGGAATCTCCTTCAGGCTGCTTAAATCACCGACGGTTTCCAGTGTGGTGCAGCTGACGAAACACTTTTGCCCCATTGACTCCAATTTGGGCATATCGCCGATTGATTTCAGCGAGATACAGCCTGTATAATGGCTGCCGTACCCAAATACGCCCTCGCCAAGGCTCACCAGATTATCTAAGTGTTCAAGACGTTCCAAACTGGAGCATCCAGCAAAAGCATAATATTCGATGGTTGTAACGCTGCCTAAATCACCGATGCTGACAAGCAATGCGCAGTTGAAAAATGCATTATCTCCAATGAATGTTAATTTGTCAGAACAGTCAACGCTGACCAACGATGCACAGTGTGCAAAGGCTCCGGATTCCAAGCGCGTCAAGCTGTACAAATCATCAACATGCTCCAGTGCACTGCAGCCGTTAAAAGCACCTTTCCCGATAGTTTCCAAGTTGTGCAGGGAACCGATACTCTTCAGTGCAGTACAGCCCATAAATGCATACTGACCGATGCTGGTGATCTTGTCGAGTTCATCAACGTGTTCCAAGGCACTGCAATTCACAAAACCGTTAGAATCAATGGATTCGACATTACTCATGTTGCCGACACGCACAAGCGAAGAGCAGCCTTCAAATGCGTAAGAATCAATCGAAGTTACGCTGCTCATGTTGCCTACGCTCTCTAATGCGGTGCAGAAGCCAAAGGTGGAATATCCGATGGATGTGACTTTGCTTAAATCGCCAATGGTTTTCAGCGCTTTGCAGCTATTGAAGGCACAAGTGCCGAGTGTTGTGACATTGGTCAGATTCCCGACGCTGGTTAAAGCGGTGCAGTCAGCGAATGCACTGCTGCCGATGCTATTCAGCCGGGGCAGTTCAGGAAGGCTGGTCAATGCTTCGCAATTAGAAAACGCATATTTGCCGATGGTGCGGACGTTGGATATGTCCCCGATACTCGCCAGCTTGCTGCAGCCATAGAATGCATCTTTCCCAATGCTGGTAGCGCTGCTTAAATCGCCGACTGAAAGAAGATCCTTCAAACAGTAGAACAGCTTATCAGGAACAGCCTTCAAGCTGCGTAAATCGCCAACCGTGGTTAGCGCAGTGCAGCCATCAAACACCTTGTCGCTGATGCTTGTCACACTGCTTAAATCACCAACGGTTTTCAGCGATTTGCAATTGCGGAATGTCTCTCGATTCAAGACGGTCAGCTTTTCCAAGCCGCTAATGCTGGTCAGCGATTCACAGCCGTAGAAGGCACCATACGCGATGCGCGTAACATTGCCGAGTTCCCCGATGCTTTGCAGGGAAGTACACTGCTTGAACGCATTTGCGCCGATGAAAGTAACGCTGCTGAGACTGCCGACGGTTTTCAGCGAAGTGCACTGATAGAAGGCGTTTTCGCCGATGGAAGTAACGCTGCTGAGATCTCCGATGCTTTCCAGTGACGCACAGGCATAGTCTTTTGACATGCCTTCGTCCGGAATCCAACGGCTGGAAACCCCAAAGGCAGAGTCGCCGATGCTTTCCAAATGGGGCATATCACCAACCCGAACCAAGGAGGTGCAGCCTACAAAAGCACTATCGCCAATACTTGTTACATTGCTCAAATGCTCCATGGATGTGAGCAACTCGCAATCTCTGAAAGCGTAAGCACCAATAGTGGTTACATTATCGGTGATATCAAGTGTTTCCAACGCATAGCATCTGGAGAATGCGTATGCGCCAATGCTCGTCACATTCTCCAAACCTTCTACGCTTTGCAGATTGAAACAGCTGGCAAATGCGCTATCCGGAATGGCAGAAATGTTCGTTAGACCGCTAATGGTGGTCATGGCGCAGGACTCGAAAGCACCGCTGCCGATGCTTGTTACGTTGCTTAAGCCCTCGATGCTTGCAAGAGAATTGCAACTGAAAAATGCTTCCGCCCCAATGTGGACGTCATTTCCTCCGATTTCAAGCGTATTCAACTGACAATCGTAGAAAGCCCATCTTCCAATCTTTTTAATATTGTCTAAGCTGCTGATTTCTTTGAGTGAAGTGCAATACCCAAAAGCCCAATCCCCAATTGTTGTGACATGCTGCAAACTTCCGATTTCTGCTAAAGACGCGCAGCTGAAAAAGGCTGAATCACCGATTTGTTCGACATTAGAAATGTCGCCAATACGCTTCAGTGAATCGCAATATTGTTCTGTTCCATCGTCCCAACTGATACTGTATGAAAAAGCAGACGCGCCGATACTTTTCAGATGGGGCATATCACCGAGTTGCGTCAGTGATTTGCAGCCTGCAAAAGCAGATTCGCCAATGCTCGTCAAAGAAGTCAAATCTCCAACATCTTGCAGTGAAATGCAGTTATAGAACGTGAAGTCGCTGAGATTTGTCACATTCTCCAGCCCCTGCAACTTTACCAGCGCCGTGCATCCATCGAATGCGTGCGCGCCAATCTCTGTCACGCTGCTGGGAATCGTGATCTCTTTCAGGCTCGTGCAGCCCGAGAAGGCGTAATCCCCGATGGCAGTTACAGAATCAGGAATTTTCACGCTGACAAGGCTCGTGCTGTTTGCAAACGCATATTCATCAATGCGTTTTACGTTTGCGGAAATTTCGTAAGTCGCGACATTTCCGCCGCTTGGAGCGTCCGCGCTGTCCGCCAGTGCGGGTAGGACCAGACAGCTTCCGATCAGCAGACTGGTCAGCGTAATCGTCAAAAGTTTCTTGGATTTCATGCGTATCAACCCCTTTCTCGATTTCCAGCATACAGCAATTTCAAGAAAAAGTCAATAGCAGAATCAAGAAAATTAAGGGAAAATACAGAAACTAAATCGAATGCTATGTCATGCACCGTCAAATCAATAAGGTGCTAATGCTATATTCAGAAGAAATTGTCAAGAAACGATTACCAATCATGTTGACAAGCTGGGAAAACCTGCGTATAATAAATATGGAAAACTGGCAGTTTGCAACAGGGAAAAAGCGGATGGAGGAGAATTGCACATGAAACGTTGGAAAGTCACATTCGGACTGTTCTTGCTTCTTTTTGCGCTGGCAACGACAGTTGCTTGCGCGGAGACAAAGGAAGCGAAAATGGATTGGAACGATCGGACTGTCATTTTTGCCCAGCCGGGGGAAACAATCCACTTTACTTATGATGTCCCAGAAGATTTCGTTGTGACAAAAGAGGAATGGCTGTGGTATTTCGCTTATACGGATGGTCACGGCTCTTTTGGCAGTGGTTCTAATGATGATGAATATGGTGCAACTCACTTTGAAAGCTACACTTATGAGCCAACAGGAATCCACGTCGAATGGGATGGAAAAGGAAGTATTTCACTTTCTGCAAATGAAATGGTGCGTATTCAACTGCGTTTAAATGGATATGAATATCTATATGCATATGTGCTTGTTGCTGACCCGGCAGAGTACTATACCTATGAGATTCAGAATGGGGAAGCGACGATTACAGGATATAATAAAGACCTTCTGCGCCGCAAAGTGCTTATTCCCCAGGAAATTGAAGGGTGTCCGGTTACGACGATCGGCGACCGCGCGTTTTCTGATATGCCGTCGGGCATCGGCAAGGAATTTTACATTCCGGACAATGTAACCACCTTTGGCAAGGAAGCCTTTGCAGGCAGCGCCTATCTTGATGCGGTTCGGATGCCGCAGAAGCTGACGAAAATGGGCGAGGGCGTATTTGCGGCATGTTTACAAATGCACTTTTTGGAAATCCCTGATTCACTGACAGAAATTCCGGACGAAGCCTTTGTGAACTGCTGGGGCTATGGCGCTGGGAGAGGAGATTATAGTGTTGAGCAATGCATCGGCAAAAACGTGACCAAAATCGGTAAAAGCGCGTTCGGTGGATGCTGGAATATGGGGAGAGCTTGGGGAGATGCTCGTCTGCCTGAGAAACTCGAATCCATCGGGGAAGGCGCATTTCAGTATTGTTATAAAATTAAATCATTGGAAATTCCGGCTGGTGTGACAGTCATTCCGGACCGCACATTTCAGGGCTGCGAAAGACTGGAATCCATTCAGATTGATGGCGATATTACGATGATTGGTGCGGAAGCCTTTGACGGCTGTGTTGCGCTGACTTCGATGCCGCTGTCGAAGTCGCTGAACCTGATTGGCGCGGATGCATTCCGTGACTGCACGGCGCTGACGGATTTCCAGCTGGCAGAGGGAAACACGCATTTTCAGGTGCAGCAAGGTGCACTGATGACGGCGGATGGCACGCGGCTGCTGACTTATGCTGCCAGCGCACCGCAGCAAAGCTTTGTCATGCCGGAAACGCTGACACAGATTGATGATGGCGCACTCAAAAACCTGCGCTATCTGGAAACGCTGACTTTCTCGCCGATTTTCAGCGATTATCAGGCGGGCATGTTTGAAAATGCAACGGGCTTGAAGACGGTGAATTTCGGCGAAGGTACGCTGACGGCGATTCCTGACCGATTCTTCAAGGGCTGCACGTCGCTTGTTTCGCCCAATGCGTTCACGGGCGTGACGTCTGTTGGCGAATCGGCATTTGAAGGCTGCACGGCGGTGCAATCGCTGTCGTTTGATGATTCGCTGTCGAACATCGGCACAAAGGCGTTCCAGAACTGCACGGAACTGGAAAGCGTGCATATTCCGGACAGCGTAACGAGCCTGAGTGCAGCGGCGTTCCGGAATGACGTTTCCTTGACGGAATTCCAGATGCCGGAGCGCCTCCATACCGTCTCCGCGTCGGCGTTCAGCGGCTGCACGTCGCTGAAAACGGTGACATGGAGCAAGTATCTGCAAACCATAGAAGCAAATGCGTTTGAAAATACGGCCCTGACGGAAATCATCTTCCCGGAGAGCCTGACCAGAATCGGCGCGTATGCGTTTGCGGGCATTGGCACGCTGGAAAGCATCGTCCTGCCGGAAAATTTGAACACGATTGGTTCGTCTGCTTTTTCTGGCACTGGGATTCAGACGCTGAAGCTGCCCAAGAGCGTCACGACGCTGGGCAACGGCGCATGGATGAACTGTGCCGCCCTGCGGGAAGTTCAGTGGGACGCCGCGTTGACGAAAATCCCGGCGAGCACGTTTGAGCACTGCACTGCGCTGACCCAAATCGAACTGACGGACGGCATTGTGGAAATTGGCGCAAGGGCATTCAGCGGCAATGAAAGCCTAACCAATGTGACTTTGCCGCGCACGGTGCGGCGAATTGAAAGTGCCGCTTTTGAGGGATGCAGTGCGCTGACGGACATCCTGCTCTGGCCGGACGTGGAGGAAATCGCGGCGGATGCTTTTGCGAACTGCGAGAATCTGACCATCCGCGGTTGGAAGGGGTCTGCCGCTGAAAAAGCAGCCACGTCACAGGGCGTGAATTTTGCCGCGGCGGATCAGGAAATTTCCTACACGCTCAATGCCGCGCAGGATGGCTATCTTGTCAGCGGCTGCGATGAAAACGCGGTACTGCTGGTGCTTCCGGCTGTGCATAACGGGCTGCCCGTGGTCGGCACTGCGGAAAACGCCTTTGCAAACTGCAAGTACCTGCAAGAAGTGCGCGTGGAAGCGGAAAGTGTGTATTTGCAGGTTTGTGACGGTATCCTGATGGACGCGGCGGGCAAAACGCTGCTGCTCTATCCGGCACGGCGCGCAGGAGCGGATTTGGTGATTGACGAAAACGTGACCGCCATTGCGGACTATGCGTTTGCCTACTGCCAGAATCTGCGCAGCATCACCATCGGCACGCAGGTGGAGACGATTGGCGATCATGCGTTTGACGCGGTGAACGATGCCCTGTGCCTTGTTGTGCAGGATGGCAGCCCGGTGCAGCTGTGGGCGAGCGCACACGGGGTGCGCTATGCCAGTGAAAGCACATCGTTTACCTATCGCCTTGAAGGGGACAAAGCGTATATTACGGGCTATACGGGCACGCTGCCGGAGACGGTTGTTCCGGCAGTGATTGACGGCTACCCGGTCTATGCAATTGAAAACCTCCGCAGTCCGATTCTGACGCACGTTGTTGTCAGCGAAGGGATTGAGGAGATTGGGGAATCGGCGTTTCAAAGCAACTATACTGGTAATCTGTTGAGTGTGAGTTTGCCGCAGAGCGTAAAGAAAATTTCAGATTTTGCTTTCGCTGGACAGCAGTATTTACAGGAAATCACATTTGGTGGTGTGGAGAAAATTGGTCGAGGCGCTTTTAGCAGCTGCACAAAACTGACACAAATTACATTGCCGGATACGCTGACAACAATTGAATGGAAAGCATTTGAATACTCTGGTCTAACGTCACTGACGATACCGGTCAATGTAACCAGCCTTGGAGACTCGTTTATCTCAGGCTGTTCAGCGCTGACATCACTGTCTATAGCCGAAGGAAATCCAACCTATGAGATGGTGGACGGATTGCTTTACGACATTCCTGCAAAGACGCTGCGCTATGCTCTGCCGGATGTGTCGGGGGATGTAGTGATTCGTGACGGCACGGTGCGCATTGGAGACGATGTGTTTAAGGAACATGCGATAACATCTGTTCAACTGCCGGATTCTTTGCAGAAAATTGGGAATTGCGCATTCCAGTTCTGCAAGGAACTGAAGGAAATTACCTTCCCGGAAGGGCTGATAACGATAGATGGTTTGGCGTTTGCCTACTGTACACAACTGGAAAATGTTGTGCTGCCGGAAGGATTAAAGAGCTTGGGCGACAGCGCTTTCTACGCCTGCGCCGGTTTAACAGAAGTAACGATACCTGAAGGCGTTACATGGATGAGCGGAACATTCTCACATTGCACCTCCTTGCGCACTTTGAATCTGCCAGATAGCTTGACCGGCATGTATAATGGCGTTGTAGAAGGCTGCAATTTGCTGGAAACGCTGCACCTGCCTTCCAAACTGGAGTACATCAGCGGCATTTGGCCCAGCAAGCTGAAGACGGTTACGACTGCGTTTGGTTCTGTACGCTATGTATCTGAAGATGGCGTCTTATATGACACGCAGGACAACAGCATTTTGTTTGTGAGTGCGTCGATTACAGGACATGTAACCGTTCGCGATGGCATTACCAAAATTGGTGAAGGGGCGTTCAAGAGCAGAAAAGGTTTAACGAGTGTCACGTTGCCGGAAAGCTGCACTGTCATTGATTCTTATGCTTTTGAAAACTGCACAGCACTAACGGATATCAACTTCCCGGAAAAATTAGAGTTCATTGGACGAAATGCATTCTACAATTCCGGCATTACATCGCTGAAACTTTCGCAGCCGGGTCTTCACGTTGGGAGTTTTGCATTTACTGATTGCCATCAGCTGAAGTCTGTGGAAATCACATCGACGGACTTTGACTTGATGGAGTGGGCATTTGCAAGATGCGAAAATTTGGAGACAGTAATTCTGCCGCCGCAGGTTTTCCGCATGGAAGGCGGATGCTTCACGGAATGCACGTCCCTGACTACGGTCGTTTTGCCGAAGAACATCACGTTCGTGCCTGGCTTTAAGGACTGTACGTCCCTGAAAACTATTGAAATTCCGGACAGTGTGACGAGCATCGGCTATGAAGCATTTGCAAACTGCAAGTCGCTGGAAAGCATTCATCTGCCGGATGGGGTAACGAACATTGGTGGACTTGCGTTTGCACATTGCTATGCGCTGAAAGAAATCAATCTTCCGGATTCGCTGACCACGATCGGAGAAGAAGCATTCCGAGGAGTTCCGATTGCTGAAGTTGTCATCCCGGCAAATGTGACCGAAATCGCGGACTGGACATTCTATTATAATGGAGAACTCCGTTCGCTGACGCTCCCCGATGGCTTGAAGAAAATTGGCGCGAATGCTTTCTGTGGAGCGTCCAAGCTCCAATCGGTGGAACTGCCGGAAAGTTTGGAGGAAATAGGGGATGCCGCGTTCCGTGAGAGCGGGCTGACCTCGATTACCATTCCAGGTAATGTGAAGCGCCTTGGCGGCGCATTCATTTACTGCAAGAATTTGGAGAAGGTCTCCATTGCCCCCGGCGTTGAAACGATTGGTGCTGACGCGTTCTTGGAATGCTCGAAGCTGACGGAAGCAACGCTCGCCAACACTGTTACGACCATCGAGAGCAGTGCGTTCTGCGGCTGCAAGGCGCTTCAAACCATTAACGGCGGTGCGCTCATTCAGTCCATTGGCGAACATGCCTTCACGAGCTGCGAAAACATTGAGGAAATCAATATTTCGCCGAATTTGACGGAAATTTCAGACTATGCATTTGATGGCTGCAAGAAACTGAAGCGCGTTTCGCCGTCGGTGGAGCAGAAGGGCGTTTCGCTGCCGCATGTGAAGTACATCGGCGAGTGGGCATTCAACGTCTGCAAAGCAATTCCGTCCTTCTCTCTGGGCGATTCGCTGGAAACGGTCGGGGATTATGCGTTTGCTTCCACGTCCGTTACGTCCATGTATTTCCCGGATACCGTGAAGCAAATCGGCATCAATCCGATGTGGATGAATTATGCCATTCTGTCCGTGCATTTGCCGAAATCACTGACGGAAATCCCGCAGGGGATGTTTGCGCAGGCCGCGCGGATGCAGACGCTTACCATCCCGCAGGGTGTGCGCAGCATTGGCACACAGGCATTCCACGGCAATGTTGCTTTGGCAGCGCTGAAACTGCCGGATGGCTTGGAGCGCATCGGCGCAAATGCATTTGGAAACGCGATGCTGCTGCTGGAAATTCCGGCATCGGTTACGGAAATTGCGGATGATGCGTTCAGCGAAGCGGTTGTGGAATTCTACACGCCGTCGGGCAGCGCGGCGCATCAGTACGCGCTGGCGCATCAGATTCCTGTGCATTTGGATGAGTCGATTCCGGCAGAATACCTCGGCACGGCTGACCAGCTGGCAGCAAAAATTGTCGCGCAGGTAATTACGGATGACATGACCGACTATCAGAAGGCAGAAGCGCTGGTAGACTGGATGCTCAGCGAAACGAAGCTGTCAGACATGCTGCCGCACACATACAGCGGCAAAATGGTGCTTACTTTGCGTAAAGGTACGCGCTGGGGCTGGGCATTTGCATACAAAGCACTGCTGAATGCGGCAAATGTTACCAATGATATCTACTTCAATGCGAAGGGCATCGTTGAAGGCGAGGGCATTGGTGATCAAAGCTCGGTGTTTGTTTCTTATTTTGACGGCGATGCCGTGAATATGATTCAGATTGATGGGCAATGGTATTTCACGCATCCTGCCTTTGTGGAGCATTTCGGAAAGGCGAGATACTTCATGCTCAATCGAGAAACGTATCGCTTGTCGTTTGGGGATGATCCGAAAGTGAAAGACTGCGACAACTACGACCAGACCTTCCTCTATCAGGCGTACTCCAAGAATATTGAGGCGGAGGTTGTGGCGCAGGCATCTGCGTCCTTTACAGAGGGAAAGAAGCTGGTGTATGCGGAAGTTCAGCCGATTGAGGAGCTGATGGATACGAGCTATGCGTATGTGCTGGACTTCGCAGGGCGGCATATGGATACGCTGGACTGGCAGAACGCACAGGGCGAATTTGAGCCGACTATCATTGGCACAAACAACGGCTACTGGCTCAGTGACGACCTGACGGGCGAGTATGCGCAAGTGACGGTGAATACGCAGACGCTCTATCCGTATGGCGCGGAAGTGCGGCTGGATGATCCGGAATACACGGCGATGCTGTGCGACTGGAATGTGGATGGCACGCTGACGCTGACGGAAGGCACCGAAGAAGCAAACGTGGCGCTGTTCACCATAGAAAGGGGAGAAAATATAGAAAAGAAACAGACCATTACTGGCAGAAAGGTCTATCATGCAACCTTCACCCCGAACCTGTGCCAGTACATTGACACGCTGGCACCGACGGAATTTGACTTGGTGCTGGAATGTCAACTGCCGCGCATCCTGGATGTTTCGGAGCTGGTGGACAACAAGCTGACGCTGACGCTTTCGGATTCGCACATTTTCCCGGAGAATGCGCAGCTGGATTTGATTTTCTGGCCGCAAGACGGCATATCGAGTGCTCCTATAACGCACTTCTATGTGGAGGATCGTGCAGAACTTTACCCGGACGGCAAGCGCGAAATTACGCTTGACCTCTCGGCGCTTCGCTGCGACCTGGGATATGCTCTCTACATTGCGCAGACAGCGGACAACTATGTGGAATCGGAACAAAGTTATGTTACGAGCCGCATCGACATACCGCATACGCCGTACATTGAGACGGTGCAGCCTGCAACATCGACGGAAAATGGGCGGATAAGTGACATGGTTTGCAAGATTTGCGGCACATGGCTGGATAACGGCTATGTGATTGCATCGGATCATATTTTGCAGCTGCCTGTGAATTTGAAGGCAATTGAGGAAGAAGCCTTTGTCGGCATGTGGCAGGTGCAGCAGGTGAATATTTCGGATGGTGTTACTGCGATTGGAAAGCGCGCCTTTGCAGACTGTACGTTACTGCGGCTGGTCATTATCCCGAACAGTGTGCAAACGCTGGCGGATGATGCCTTCAGCGGCTGCCATCCGGTGATTCTCTGCGACGCGGAAAATCAGCAGGTGATTGACTGGGCAAATGCACAGGGATTGATGGTCGTTTTCAAGGAAAGCAAATAATACATTCCTTTGGCTGCTTCGGGGACACAGCTTCTCCGAAGCAGCCCCTTTTCTTTTCAAAAAAATCTCGAAACGGGATTGACAAAATGGGCTTGATACACTATAATAGAGACAAGGTTGAGCGTTAAACCTGACGAAAATACGCCATGAACTCGTGAAGGAGGTTTTCCCATGAGAGGGTCGAAGAAATTGGTTTCCATGCTGCTGGTGCTGTGCCTGATGCTGGGCACGCTGCCGCTGGCGATGGCGGAAGAGGTCGTTGATGCGGACTTGACCTGCACGATTACGCTGGGCAACTGGCCCGCGGATACGGCGGCGGAGGCGGAAAAGGCGCTCTTTGAGAGCTACCGCGAAACGATGAAGAAGCAGTACCCGAACGTGACGCTGGTGCCGGATTACTACTCCTACACCCTGAGCAGCTACGTTCCGATGGCGAAGGGCGGCACGGCGCCGAGCATCTTCCAGCCGCCGTTTACCGACCCGCAGCTGCTGATCAGCCAGCATCTTGTCGGCGACGTGACCGATGCGCTGGAGCGCGCGGGCGTGCTGGATGAGTTCAGCCCGTCGTACCTCGAAATGCTGTCTGACGAGAACGGCCGCATCTACGGTCTGCCGCGCGACGGCTATGTGCTGGGTATGCACATCAATGTCGCCCTGTTCCGCGAGGCGGGGCTGGTGGACGAGGAAGGTCTGCCGATTTACCCCAAGACCTTGCAGGAAGTGGCGGAATACGGTCAGATTATCCGCGAAAAGACGGGCAAGGCGGGGCTGGTGTTCCCGGCGAGCGAGACGTATGGCGGCTGGCTGTTCACCAATATCGCGTGGAACTTCGGCTGCGTGGGCGAAAACGCGCTGGAATATCAGGATGAAGACGGGCGCTGGGTGTGCAACTTCACATCCGACGAGTGCGTGGCGGCGATGGAGTACATCCGCGACCTGCGCTGGAAGTACAACATCCTCAATGCCGACGCGACCACGACCGACTGGGCGGGCGCGCATTCTCTGCTGGGCACGGGCGAAGCGGCGATGAACTTCGCGGCGGATGACTCGGTTGACCAGCCGACCTCCAACAAGGGTCTGCCGGTGGAGGACTTCGCGCTGATTCCGTTCCCGGCGGGCGACGCGGGACGCTATGCGCTGGCGGGCGGCACCTGCTACATGTTCGCGCCGAACATTACCGATGATCAGGCGACGGCGCTGATGGCATACCTGACCGTGCTGGGCAAGATGCCCTACCTGAATGACCAGATTATCGAGGGGATGCGCGCGGACTATGCTGCCAAGCGCGACCGCGGCGCACCAGTTCTGCCCGCCATCAGCGCGTGGAACGATGAGGACTACAACGCGGCGAAGCAGGCGATTATTGACGAATACTGCAATGTCGATATGCGCTTGTATAACGACTTCTTCGATTCCATCACGCAGGGCACGATTACGCTGCGCTCGGAAGAACCCGTCTTTGCGCAGCAGCTGTATCGCGAGCTGACCGCAGTCATTCAGCGCGTCATCACCCGCGAGGGCGCGGATGTGCGCAAGGCGCTGCAGAAGGCGCAGGATTCCTTCCAGGAGTATCTGGATGATGAAATCAATGATTATTAATTTCTGATTCTGCATGGCATTGCACTGTTTGTTGCAGAGGGTTTCGCCTCTGCGGAGGCGACCAAAGGGCTTTCCGATCGCCCTTTGGAAACCTTCGGCGCCGCTGCACTTTGGGTTAGCCCTTGTTGGTGACAAGCGAAAGTCAATGCGGACGGGGCAGTGCGGTGCCATCGGGCAATTATTGCTAATTGCTAATTCCTCATTTCTAATTGGAAAAAAGAACACCGGCGGAGGAGAACCGATGCCGGTTTCTTTTACACAAAAATCGCTCAAATCTTCGCGGAGGAACGCCTATGAGCAGAAAAAAGGCGCAAGTCGGCTTGCGCGCACGGACGGTTGACCACCTCAATGCTTGGCTGATTATGCTGCCGAGCCTCGTGCTGATGCTGTTCTTTGTCTGGGAACCGCTGTTCGAGAGCGTGGTGATGAGCCTGTACAAGACGCGCAACATCGAACTGGTGAACTTCATCGGCTTCAAAAATTACATCAGCGTCATGGGCAAAGATGACTTCCTGCAGGCGCTGACGAACACGTTCTCGTACACGTTCTGGTCGCTGCTGCTGGGCTTCTTCCTGCCGATGGTGCTGGCGCTGCTGATTGGGGAGACCGTGCGGAGCAAAAGCTTCTTCCGCACGGTGGCGTATCTGCCGAATATGCTGCCCGGTCTGGCGGTCGTCATCCTCTGGTCGGCGTTCTTCTCCGGCGAGAAGTCCGGCGTGCTGAACATCCTGCTCAGCCACTTGGGCATTGCGCCGCAGACGTACCTGACGCGCTCGGAGTGGGTCATCCCCATCATCATCCTGATCGCGACGTGGAAGGGCGCGGGTGCGACGGCGCTGATTTACATGGCGGGCATGTCCAGCGTCAGCCCGGAGCTGTATGAAGCGGCGGCGATTGACGGCGCGGGCATCTGGCAGCGCATCATCCACATCATGATTCCTGCCATCAAGAAGCTCGCGGGTACGCTGCTGATTCTGCAAATCATCTCCGTGTTCCAGATTATGTATGAACCGATGGTGCTGA
>ULXP01089462.1_pt1 | contig 16034 bp, 12 predicted proteins | sample 1961351 | NCBI WGS metagenome assembly ULXP01 (sample SAMEA4835840, study PRJEB28245) | human gut metagenome | biome: gut microbiome; material: fecal sample | place: Denmark | collected 2008 | reverse complement strand
GGCCTCGCGTTCGAAATCCGCGAAGCTGCCGCTCTCGCGGAAGAGGCGATTGAGTTCCTGCAGCTCGGCCAGGGTCTTGGCGGCCGAGAACTGAAACAGGTTGATCTCCATGGCCGTCTGCAGGGCATCGTCGCGCACGCCGTATGCAACCCCGACGTCGGCATTCCCGATGCTGCCGGCTTCCGGTTGAACGGCCTTCAAAAGGTCTTCGGAGAGGAATCGAAAGAGCTCCGTGTCGAACGCAGGCTGCGAGGCGGCCACGCGTCCCATCAGCCGCTCGTCAAGCGTGTCACTGTCCTGCATCCGCATGAGGGTTGTGCCATTGATCGCCCCGCTGTGCGGGGCTGCGACGAAAAAATCCCGGATACGATACCAGAGGTTGCGGTTATCGGTGTTTCTGATCCCTTTGTCTTGGTTAGGCTCGAGATGTGTGTCTGCAGCCGATTGTATTTTCTCTCCAGCGATCGCCTCTCCCTTGTCCGGCATCGGAATAGAATATTTGTCGTGAATGAACGCTGCGGGAATGTCGATAATCGTTGCGAGCTTTACAATCTCGTCGACGGAGAGAGGGTCGGCTGCTTTGGGGTATACAAACCGGCCTCCGTTCACAGGCAGACCGTAGGCTTCCAGAACGGGGAGCAGCCGTTCGTTGAGTGTGCGCTGTACGAAACGCAGGTCGCTCTTGTGCTTCGCATCCTCGACCTGCAGGTGCACCTCCCCAAGTGAACGGGCACCTCGTTCGCCCTGGATGGTGGTAAGCGTCTGTCCGAGAATCGTAATAAGCATCTCTTCGTTCGTCGCCTGGCGGAACTCGTTGAATGATGCCCCGGAACCGGAATTTCCCTCTTTGGTTTCAATATCAGCTTCCTTCGGAATGACCAGGTAGGGAGCAGATCCTGCTTCCTCCAAAGCTTTCTTAAGCAATTCGCGGCTTTGCGGATCAAATGTGTTGTATTTACCGATACGCTGCGGCATGCCGAATAGTTCGATCCACTGTGCATAATCGCCGAATCCGCCGCGTTTCCAGATGGCATATGGGGCAGCCTTGAGCAGTAGTCCGTAGTCTCCGGGGCGACCGATGACCAGCAGGTTAGGATACTCGTCATACGATACAGTGCTGTCGCCCACATCATTGAGCAGAATCTGGCGGTTGTCCAGATCGATATACTTGGGTTTGATAGGCTCGACGCGGAAGTTGCCGTTGAAGAAGAGTTCCACTCCTGCCCGTCCGTAGAACAACCGATTCATTATCTCGCGGATGAGCGTCTCCCAGGCTGTTGAATCGATGATCGAGGAGATGACTTGTTCCTCCTAACCCTGACCATTCATGAAAACCACTTCGGCGTTCAATACAGCCTCGATACGTTTGTTGATCGCATCGGCGAGGACACCGTCGATCATGATATCCTCAAAGAGGTTGTACAGATATTTAGGCCGTCCGTTGTCGGCCGCACGGAGAGCAGTTCGCCAATCACCTATATCATAGACGCGGCGCTGCGGCGCCTGTACGACGATCTGTTGCACTACAATCGGTTTCGAGATTTTCGAGCCAGAACGTTTTTGTGCAGATGTTTTATTACCAGTTTGTGCCATAATCAGAAATGTTGAGATCGTTTGGGGTTGGATCCGAAAATGTACTCTCCGACGGCGTGGTCGGGTTTACCGTCGCCACCGGTATCCTTCACGACAGGAAGATTGGGCTTGGTCTCCGAGCGTTGTACGGATTTCAGCCAGGCGACAGCCCGTTCGTAGCGGTCCTGCCGAAGCTGGAGATCCGTGCCTGCATTGCACAGGTTGATGAAGTGCCACACGGCGATATCTTTGACGAAGATCAACAACAACGCGTTGCGTTCGTCACCAACGGCGCCGAAAATTTGTTTGCGGTCATAAGCGCCGAGATAACCTGATGCCTCTTCAATGGCGGCATCGATGGCCGCTGCTACAATAGCATCATCCTCTCGGGAAATGGTAGCGATGTTCTCTTTGTAGAGGTGCGTCTGCAACTCTTCAGGTGTTAGAAAAGCCATATCAGAAACGTTTTGAAGCGTGATGCCGTCGGCCGATGGTGTATGATCCTTCGTTGAGCGTTGAGATCTTCTGGTTGATGATCCACACGCCACCCTCAATACAGTCGGGGCCGTCAGCTGGTGATTTCATTTGCCTGTTGAGCAGCAGAAACTGCTCTTCGAGGCGTTTCATGTGCGGGTTCTCGCGTTCATCGATGTTCAACACCAGACGTCCCTGGCGAATCAGAGGTTCGAGGTTTCCCTCGATACGCTCGAACTTCGGTGGTTTGCACCTGGTATCTGGAGTGATGCCGATGAATCCGCGTTCGCGGGCGCGTGCCGCAAACATCGGAAGGAAGACCTGCTCGTAGAATGGATCCTGCAGGGTGTTGTTTTCGATGAAATAATAGACCTGCACCCGCTCACCGGCATAGTCGCGCAGGTTGTAGAACCACTCCACGAACTCATCGTTGGTGACATGGTCAAGAAATCCCGTGAAGACGTAGAACTTTCCATCGCAGTATCCGAGCAGGAAATTCGCCTTGAAACTCGATGCCTTGTTGCGAGCGTTTGACGGCGCCGGATCGGCATAGGCCACCGCGAACTGGAGCCTTTCGAACGCAGGACACTTCCCCCAAATCACCTCCTTGATAACCTCACCCTCGGAAAGCGGGTTATTCATGTACTCCTGTTGGAAGGCTTTGGTTGAGATGGTCTGTTCGATTCGGCGGATACGCTCTTCGGAGTTCTTCTCGGGCCAGGTCGAACGACCCTCGGCATTACGGATATTCACTATATCCCAATGGTCGGCCTTGGCACCGGCCCGCGTCACGCAGCAGTCTCGGGCGATGACGTTCCCGCAGAAGACGACCAGCAAGTCGCCGCTCACCGATCTGGTCGGGATAAGCGCCTCCTCGAACCATTGCCACTTCTTTTTCACGATGTCGGGATTTCGGCAATCGGCATCCGTATCGAAGTCGTCCGGAATGATCGTGTCCGGACGGAAGGCATCCTTACGGGTACCTCGCGGTGATTCGAGTGCTCCGAGAGCCCGGAATGCTGCTCCCGAGGTCAGTGAGAATTCGTCGGCAGTCCAGTTTCCGGCCTCCCGAAGGTCGCCGTAATAGGCCTTCAACAGCGCATTCTGCTCGAAGGCCTTCTTGTATGGTTCGAGCAGACGCGTGGCATTCTCGTGGCTGTTCGACACAAGCAGCACGTTTCGCTTGCGCTTGGTCAGCACAAGGTACATGATACACATGAACACGATGGTCGACTTGGCCAGCTCGCGCGACCAGGAAAGTACCTCGTACCACTCGGAGTTGGAGGTTATCCGCCGGATGGCTCTCTTCTGAAAAGGCGTGAAGGGATACCGGGCATACTCCGAGAAGAAGAAAAGCATCCACGTCACAGGATCCTTTTCGAGCTTTCCGAGCCGCTGCTTCCGTTCCACGGGAGAGAGGCTGTCCACCGCCTTGTCGCGCTTCAGTGCACGGTAATATTCACGCCATTCGTTCCAGGCGCGCATGTTGTCTACTTTACCCATTTCAGCCGCTCTTGTATGTATGAATCGAAATAGTCGGAGAGTATCTTGGCCTTCTCCAGATCGATGGCCCGTATGTAGTCAAGAATGCCACGCGACACGTTTACGATGTCACGTACGGAAGCCTCCTGTTCGAGAGCCTCAAGGTCGGCGGTAAGTTTGCGCCGGATGTCCGCCTCCTTGGCCGTCGGATAACGCGCCCCCTGCTCGCGGGCTGCAATGCTCTCATCGAGTTCGTTGAGCTGCATGAGCGTCGATTTGATCCGCGCCTCCCGAGTCTGGAGAAAGTTCAACTTGAGACCTTCCCACTCTTTGCCCCACCGGACGATTGTAATCCGTGATACGCCAACTTTCGCGGCAATCTCTGCCTGTGTGAGATCCGTAGTGAGGAAAAGCAGTTTTGCCCACTCCTTTTTCTGTTTGTTGTCTAACTCTTGTGCCATGAAAATCTCGGTTTTACACCCCAAAGGTAAGGGCTCGTCACGAACGGAGCGAATCGTGTATAAATGGTCTGCATACAAACTGCATTTAAACTGCAATAGAATGTAAACCAATACAATGTGATTTGCAAGAGCTCTGTTTTCAATCCAATTTTGCCGAAAAATGATGGCTTTTTATGAAAATATTCACTTTCGTACTGCACGACGAGACGGTCAACACCTACGGGTTCCGCATGCTGACCAGCGGTGCCAACCTCGATGAGTTCCGCAAGAATCCCGTAATACTTCTCAACCATAAGGATTGGGAACTTCCGATCGGTCGTTGGGAGAACATCCGGATCGAGGGTACGCAGATACTTGCCGACGCCCTCTTCGACGAAAAAGACGATATCGCGGTAAAGATTGCCGACAAGGTCGAAGGCGGCTTTCTGCGCATGGCCTCCATGGGTGCCTGGCCGCCCGAGGAGGTAAGCGAGGCCGAGGAACTGAAACTCCCAGGGCAGACACTGCCGACCGTAACCCGCTGGACAGCCCGTGAAGCTTCGATCGTGACGATCGGCGCCAACCACAACGCACTGGTGCTGTTCGATCGCCAGACAGGTAAGGCTCTCGACCTGACGGATGCCTCGACCATTATCCGACTCATGGACAGACTCAATCACTCAAAAAACAATTCAAATATGGACAACATCTTGAAGGAGATCCTGAAGCTGCAGGACTCCGCCCAGGACGCCGAGGTTATCGGCGCCGTGAAGCAGCTTATCGAGAACAACGACAGGCTGACCCGTGAAAACCAGGAGCTCAAAGATGCCGCAGAACGTGCGGAGGCCGAGCGCAAGGAAGCCCGACATGCTGAAGCCGTCCGTCTTGTAGATGCAGCGATTGCTGACGGCCGGATCCATGCCGCAGGCAAGGAGGCCTACCTGAAGCTCTTCGATGCGGATTTCGAGAATACGCGGACCACGCTCGATGCCATTCCGCGCCGCCATTCCGTCACCGAACGCATCCGCGAAGGCGAACGGAAACAGACGGTAGAACTCTCCGACCTGGCCGACAAATCGTGGGAAGAACTCGACAAGACAGGACGCCTGGTCGAGCTCAAGGACAAGGCCCCGGAACTCTACCGTGAGAAGTTCAAGGCCACGTTCGGTACCGAACCCAATATGTAGATATGTAGAACTCATCAAAAACAGACAACACTATGGCAATTCAGAAAGAAATCTGGGAGAGAGCGATCGTCGAAGGTCTTTTTGCTTCCAACAGTTTCCTATCCAAGGCGTTCAACGCCGACGGATACGTCGAGGCGGGCAAGATCGTGCATATCCCGCAGACCGGAGCCGCCTCGAAGGTTGTAAAGAATCGCACGACGCTGCCGGCAACCGTAAAGCAGCGTACAGACACCGATTTGACGTTCGAACTGGCTCCCTTTACTACCGATCCTGTCCTGATTAACGATGCCGAAAAGGTCGAGCTGTCGTATGACAAGCGCGAATCGGTGCTGCGCCAGGACAAACTCGCCCTGTATGATGCCGTGGCCGAAGACTTCCTGTTCAACTGGAGTCCGGAATCGAGCCGCGTGATCGAAACTACGGGTGAGGCGGTCGATGCCTATACGCCGTCGGCTACGGGCAAGCGCAAGGCGATCGTCAAGGGTGACGTGCTGGAGCTCATGACGAAGTTCAACAACGAGAACATCCCGCAGGAGGGCCGCTACTTGTTGCTCGATGCGATGATGTACTCGCAGTTGCTCAACAGCCTTACGGCCAACGAGAACTCCGCGTTCCTCGCCTCGGCGGATGCACAGAACGGCGTCCTTGGAAAGCTCTTCTCGTTCAACGTCATGATGCGTTCGCGCTCCGCGCTCTACACCACGGCAAAAGCCCCGAAGGCGTGGAGCGCAAGCGGTGCAGCTACGGACCTGGCTGCCGCCCTCGCCTGGCACGATCAGTCGGTATGCCGTGCTCTGGGACAGGTCAAGGCATTCGAACAGGAGAAGGCTCCCGACTACTATGGGGATATCTACTCCTTCCTTGTTCGTGCCGGCGGTCGCATCATGCGCAGTGACAATGCGGGTGTAATGGCGCTGGTAGGTGCTGCAACCGAGTAATGTCATGAAGCCTGCGGAGTTCAAGCGCCCATAATCCGGCTATCAAGCAGGCCTGCACAGAATCGGGATTACCTCCTGTTCATGGCGGTGCAGGCCGCGCTTGAAAGCGGATGGCGCGACCAACATCGCCAGCATGATCGAACGGGATTAAACAGTTTTCAAATACCGATTGAACCATGGACAGCATCTGGATGCAACTGCTCACCTTCGCACTTCCCGGGGGATTCCTCGGCGGAGTGTTCACCTGGATCTTCTCGCGCCGTAAACAGGACAATGATTTTCTCAAGGAGCTGCAGAGTTCGATCAACCTGCTCTCCGGGGAGAACAAGAAGATCCTCGAAGAGAACATCCAGTTGCGCAGGGAGAACATCGACCTCAAGGCAAATCAGGAGGAGATGCTTGTACGCATCGAACGACTGACCAAAGAGGTCGAACGGCTCCGCAAGGCTATCGGAAGAAGAACCTATTATGAAGACAATACACTTTTTAGTGCTTCTCGCCGCACTTCTGGCGAGCTGCGCACCGATGAAGAGCTCGGTCTCGACCGAAACGGACATCCGGGACGACACCGCCCGGCACGAGCATCGCCTCGCTCAAGACACCGCCGAGCGGACGATGCATGCAGCGATGACCTCGCAGTCGGAGGAGATCTCGGTACAACGGGGATTTCGCTCGGAGGCGATACCTCCGCGGACAGCCTCGGTGACGGTAACGGAGGAGAACCTCCGTAATCTACCCGAAGGAGCGTCCTACACCGCACGCGACGGATCGCTGACACTCGAGGCCCGACGCGAAGGTGATATTTTCCGCATTACGGCGCGGTGCGATTCGCTGGCACGGCGCATCGAATATTACGAAGCGACATCGGTGAGGCAATCCCGGCAGATGGACTCCCTGGAGCGGTGTCTGACGAAGGCTCGCGAGGCATACGATATGCTGACTGCTATCTCTTCAGCCGAGCAGGTACAGACGTTTGACGAGCGGACGCGAACGCCAGCCCATCGCGGAGGATGGATGGTCCTCGGTATGGTCATCGGAGTCCTCGGAGGATGGTGGGCTCACAAGACAGATCTTATACACAAATTAATTAAAATTTTATGACTATGTCAAAGGTAATTGCAAACAACCAAGGATACCTGATGCTTCTCGACGCGATCTACTTTAAAGGGAAGCGTATCGGCAATATCTCCGAGGAGGGCCTCGAATGGGGCGGTGAGGATGCTCAGACCGTCGAGTTATGGGCAGCTCAGGTGCGCAACAATCCTGTACTCGACATCGAGACCAGAGCTGCAACGAACGAGATTACCGGAAAGATGATCGAACTGGTTCCGGAGAACTGTATCGACATTATGGGAGGCAAGGCTGTAGAAAACGAATGGCAGATGCCTGCCAACTCGATTCGTGTCGAGGGAGAGGTGAAAATTCTTACGGGAACTGGACAGACGATCCTGCTTAAGCGAGCCTCACTGCGGGCTTCCAAAATTCGCGGAGGTCTCGGCGGCGAAAACACCCTGGGTATTGAGTTCGGGCTGAAGGTGCTCGCACCGTTGGACGGCTCCTCGCCCGGGTCTATAAAGCCAACAGATCCGTTCATCACGGCCGATCCCACATCGCTCACATTCGAAAAGGCCGGCGGAAGCAAAACTGTGAACATCGAAGCGTCCGGACCTTTCTCCGTTGGAGCCGTCCCCGATGGATTCTTGGTGGAGATCGTCAACGGACGCGTGACGGTAATTGCATCCGACAATGATTCTGGAGGCGAGCGCAGCGGGGGACTGAAGTTCATACTTGAGGCGGATCCCGAACAGGAGGTTACGGTAACGCTCACGCAACCCAACGCGTAAGCCATGAAGAAATCCGTCGAACTGGAGGCGGCGGAAGCCTTGCTCGATGTGGGGATTTCGCTGCCTCTTTTCCGTATCCGGATGCCATGGGGCAAAGGGTGGACATGGAGGGTTGTCATGCGTCGGCCCTGCCTGGGGTCACAGATGCGTATCGCGCGTCAATTCCTGAAGCTCGACATCTCTGCCCGGCAGGCAGAACGGTTCACCGATGATCAGGAGCGGGCCTTCTTCGTTGAACACCTACGCGAACTTTCAATGATGGCGGCCTATGCTGTCTGCAGAGGCTATCTCTCGGGGCTGATACTTGCTCCGGTCGTAGCCTGGCTGATACGTTGGAAGATGCCTCCCGAATACCTGATCGAAGCGCAGCGCTGGTTCAGAAAACTGCGCGGTACCCGGGATTTTACAGATATTATCGCCTTGGCCGAAACCCTCAATCCGTTTCGGCCCGCCGCGAGCCAAAAAAGTCCGATAAGCGGGAGTTAAGAGCCGTTCAGGAAGGCTCCCATAGCCCGTTCGGAATCATCTGGCAGATCGCCTCGGCAACAGGATGGTCAATACACTATATTCTGTGGCGGGTGAACTTTCAGACGCTCACTCTGATGCTGGCCGATGCGCCGCACTATGAGTTCTCCGACGACAAGCAGTCCGGAGGAATGACAACCGAACAAATCTTTCAATCGAAGTTAAAGTTATGAAACCCGTCGAGATCGAGTTTCTCGTAAAGAACAATACCCGCCAGGGGCTCTCCGGAGTCTCTGGCGGTGTTGAGAGCGTAGAGAAGGATGCTGCGGCCGCACAGAAGCGTATCCAGGCGCTCGAAGCGGAGATAGCACGGTTGCACAAGGTAATGGCCGCAACTCCAACGATGGATCAGACGGAAAATATCCGGCAGATCGAAGAGTTGCAGCGGGAACTGCAGAAGTTGCAAGAAACAGCGAAGAAAACCGACTTGATGCCTGTTAATGCTCCGGCTGTTCAACGGACTTACAACGGATTGAACATGTCTATCCAGCAAATGGCCCGGGAACTTCCATCGCTGACCATGGGCCCGCAGATGTTCTTCATGGCCATCTCGAACAACCTGCCGATCTTTACCGATGAACTGGCCAGGGCACGCAAGGAGTACGACCTGTTGACGGCGAGTGGACAAAAGGCCATACCCGTATGGAAACAGGTGATATCGTCGATCGGATCCTTCCAGACCTTGCTGGCCGTTGGCATTACCCTGGCCATCGTTTACGGCAAGGAAATCGGGAATTTCGTATCGAGTCTGTTTCGTGGGAAGAGTGCCTTCGATGTGGCAGCACGCTCGGCCGAAGCTTTCCATGCGACGATGTTGGAAGGCAGCAAGAATGCTCAGAGTGAAGTCGTCAAGCTGAATCTGTTGTATCGGGCCGCGACGGATAATGCCAGGGCTATGAATGAACGGCTCGAAGCGACTAAAAGACTAAAAGACGAATATCCAGATTACTTCAAGAATCTTTCGGACGAGCAGATCATGGTTGGGAAAGCCAGTGATGCCTATAAGTCTCTTGTCGCAAATATCTATGAATATGCTAAAGCCCAGGCCGCATTCAAAAGTATGGTTAACCTGGAGCAGCAGGGACAGATGTTCGATACGGCAGCGAACATTGACAAGTATAAAAGAGCTTACGACAAATATCTCAAGGCACAGGAAGATGTTGCTGCCAAACGTGAAGTATATGAGGCAACTCCTTGGACGAAGCGGGGAAATGCATCGAAACCTTATCAGGATCTAACTTGGGCGGAGACGCTGCTGCTGGATGCCCGCAGGGAGATGGAGAATCTGCAGGATCGGATCTTTGAGGAGGTCAAGAGGTATGATGGCGGAGAGGAGATCATCGATGAGATAAAGGAGCGTTTTGATAACAGCCTCGGGGCTTTCCTGCAGTTCATAGCCGAGCAACGGACCAAATTGGCAGCCATAGCGGAGAACGTTCAGTTGAAGGATAATCCGACCAACTTGCCGCCACAGCCCAAGAATACAGATTCCGCAGATCAACTTGTCGAACAATACCAGGCAGCCATATTAAGGCAGCAGCAGGAACTCAATGAACAGACGGTTGCGGCGATGCAGGAGGGAGCCGACAAGGAGCGTGCACAGATCCGTCTCGAATACGAAAAAAAACGGCAGCAGTATGAGGATGAGGAGCGTAATATCCTCTCACTTATCAAGAAACTGCGGGCATCGGGCGCCGACATTGATCCGGGTGCAGAGAAACGGGCAATGGCACTCTCGTCCGCATCCATCACCTCCGCTGCACAACTCCGGGACAAGCAGCTGGCAGAGGTCGATAAGAAGGAGGAGGAGATCTACGAGAGACTGCTACAGAAATATGAAACCTACCAGCAGGGACGCCTGCGATTAGCCCAAAAATATGATACCGACATCGCAAAGCTTGCTGCAGATCCACAGAATCAGGAGGTGGCACGGCAGGCCAAACAAAAGGCGCTCGATGAGTTCGACGTAAAGTTTGCCTCGCAATTCCCGCAGTTCGAGGCCTGGGCTGATCGTATCGTTGCCGCCTCGGTAGAGAAGTTGAAAACGTTGCTGTCCCAGGCCCAGACGGAGCTGGAGGCTATGGAAAGCGATCCGGCAACCGACAACGATACAATAGCAGTTGCCAGGGCCAAGGTGGTGGCGTTGAGATCCCAATTGGAGAAATCCGAAAACGAAGATCCGCTTTCTCCCAATGAAGAGTCTCTCAAGAAGTGGCAGGATCTTAAGGAGGTGCTTAGTGACGCAAGCGATGAGTTTGAGCAGATTGGCAACCAGGTGGGAGGAACGGGCGGAGAGATTCTGCAGCTGGCAGGACAAATATCATCCTCTATCATAACCATGATTGGGGGAATCAAAATGCTGGCAGACAGCGCTGCAAGTCAGATGACGAAGATCGAAAAGGCTTCGGTTGTACTGACAATTATTGCAGCCACAGTGCAGGTCATCACGGCAGTTGTCGGGTTATTCAGCTCTCAAGAGAGCTCAATGGAGCGTAACATACGCTTGGCAAAGGAGTTCAACGAAGAGTTGCGAATCATGAAAGAGCGGTCGAAGATTGATTCAGATGCCTACGACTCGATCTTTGGAGATAGGCTCTATGATCGCTACAGGCAGAATGTCGAGGTCGTCCGAAGTGCCCTTGACGGGTTGAATGAAACGCAGAAACAGATACTGTACCGTGGCAAAGAGTTCTTTGATTGGTTCAGTAAAGGCTCCCCGGATCTGACCAACATCGACAAGGTGGCCCAAACATGGAGAACTGTTGCCGACTCGGTCTACAACATGCAGGTCCAGACACGCCACTCAACCTGGTTCCGTTCGGCCAAATACCAGTCATTGGGTAGCCTTGTCCCGGAGCTGTTCGACGACGGGGAACTGAACATGGAGGCCCTCAAGGAGTTTGTCGAGAACGGAGAAGATACCTTTGAGCACCTGTCGGATGCGAATCGGAAGCTGCTGCAGTCTTTGGTTGATGACTGGGAGACGTACGAGGAGGCTATCGGTGCGGTAAATGACTATCTGAAGGAGATGTTCGGCGAATTGGGAAATACGTTGACAGATGCCTTGGTCGATGCGGTCGAGAACGGTACGAATGCAGCCGATTCCTTCGTGGAAAGTGTAGGACAGGCCATGCGAAAGTTGGCTAAGGACATGACATATTCGAATACCGTCGGGCAGGTGTTCGAGGATGTACAGCGGCGTTTCGACGAGATCAACCGGGATAATGATCTGTCGGATGAGGAGCGATTCGCCAAATGGTCGGACGCCATGCAACAGCTGGTCTCCGATGCCCTGGGACAGCAGGATGACTTCAACAAGTTATGGGCCGAATTCCGCCGTATCGCGGCCGAGGCCGGACTCTCAATCGATGACATGCAGGGGACATCGCAGAGTGGTAAGACCGGAGCGATTAACACTGTAACGCAGGAGTCATTCTCTCGCGTCGAGGGACTTGTCACGTCAATACAAATACATGAGGCGAATAAGGATAAGGCAGTTGAGGAGGGTATTGTCCCGGTGTTGGGCAGATCGCTTGATGCTCTGAATAGAATAAGAATCAATACCGACACGCTGCCATTGATGTATGAGATGCTCGCAAAATTTGACCGAGAGGGCATAAAAGTGAAATGATATGACAGAGGTGCTTGCAGGTCTGCTCCTGATCAACGGGACAGACATATATCAAGAATTCGGGGCGTTCCTTGCCGAGTCCAAAGCTGATGCCAACGATAACTACGACTCGTTGCTCCAGTCTCCTGATCTCAAGGAACAGCCGAAGGTGTCGCTCCAGGATGAGGACGGGGAACGGACACCCGATGTGATCGTCCAGGTATACGAGGCGCGCGACATCACGTTGCAGTTCGCAATTTCAGCTCCGGATGCCCGGACGTTCCTCGTGCGCTATTTCGCCTTCATGCGCTTTCTGAAGGAGGGCGACAACGGGTGGCTGACACTCCATCTGACGGATGTCGGGCTGCAGTTCCGTGTGTATTTGCTCTCTTCACCCGGATATTCGCAGCTCGTACCATTCGGCCGGGGTGAGGTGGCAGCCTTCTTCTCGGTGAAATTCCATGAACCGCAGCCGACATTCGAACTCGCTGCACAAACCAATGAATAACGTTCAAACACCCTTCGAATGAAACTCGATATCTATTCGAAAGACGGACAACTCAAACTGACCGTCGCTCCCGAGAGTAACAATGCCGAATCGCTCGGAATTCAGGAAGAGAGCACCCTGGCGCTCACCTTCACTGACTTTGCATGTATCCCGCTCGAGGTCTACGACTACACGGAGTTTCAGGGGCGGCGGTACTGGGTAACCGAACGCTATGTCCCGAAAATGAATGCCCGCAAGGAGTGGTCCTATTCGGTCAGTCTGCATGGAGTCGAGGGACTGGCTGCGCAGACGCTCATGGTCAATCCGGACGATGGAGATAATCCGGTGCTGATCCTGTCAGCTCCGGCTCGGGAACACGCAGCGTTGATCGTGGCGAACCTGAACCGAAGGATGGGAACGACCGAGTGGAAAGTCGGCGAGGTGGTGGTCTCAGAGTATATCGACATCGAGTACACGGGCAAGTATGCTTCCGACGCACTTTCCGAACTCTCCGAGGCGGCTGAAACAGAATGGTGGTTCGACGGTATGACTCTCAATATATCGCGCTGTGAGTTCGGCGAGTCTATTCCGCTGTCGTACGGCAACGGGCTGTTGGGAGGCATTTCGCGCACTACGGCCGACGGAGTGAAATTCTTCACCCGACTCTTTCCGGTGGGCTCGTCCCGTAATATCGATCCAGACAGATACGGCCATGCCCGGCTGCAGCTGCCTGATGGGGCAACATACGTCGAGCAGGACACCCAGCTCGGCATCATCGAGCACTATGAGCAGGCAGCCTTCGAAGAGATCTTCCCCCGGCGTGTCGGTCGTGTCGGAACGGTGCGCAGCGAGGAGGCAACGGGTGACGACGGCGAGCCTTTTACGATCTGGTATTTCACTGACCCCGACATCCCGTTCGATCCGAATGAGTACGAAATCGGCGGATTGGTCAAGCGTGTGACCTTCCAGTCGGGCGAATTGCGTGGGCGCGAGTTCGAGGTGAACTACGACACCGAGAAAAAGGAGTTCGAGATCATCACCCAGTGGCCATATGACGATGACCTGCAACTGCCGTCCGAACCGTTGATCCCATCCTCTGGCGACGAGTATATTCTCTGGAATATCCGCATGCCTGAGAGTTACTATCCGGCTGCCGAGCAGGAGTACAAGGAGGCGGTGGACCAGTTCATGGCCGACAACCGCAAGGATGTCTCCGTCTGGCAGGCTTCGACGGATTTCACGGTTATCGAACGACGGGGCCTCGACTTGCGGCCCGGGCAACGGGTCCGGCTCGAATCTGCGGAAGCATTTCCTGATACAAGTTTCCGCGAAACCCGCATCGTGTCGATCTCGCGTTCGGTCGTCCGGCCCGGGAGTATGACGCTCAAGATGAGCGACGTGCTCTCAACAGGACGTATCTCGCGGATTGAAAGCAATATTGCGACAGTTGAACGATTGACCAGACAAGTATCAGCCGAATTTCCTGATATCATCAAGTCCTGGGAGGAGACACCGGCCAGTGACACTACTGTGTATTCGGCCAGGAAAAGCGAACGGGAGTTCCTTAACAAACGGCGCGGCGGACGTGTCGAAGGTGGCGTGGCATTCGACAGGCCGGTAGCGTTCGGTGACGGCTTGGCCTCGGAAGACTTCCGGCAGGGCAACATATCGGGGACAGGTTTCAAAATCGGCCGTGATGAAAACGGTAACTATGTTCTTGAAACAGATCGGGCCGTGTTCCGCAAAGATGTGTCGTTTAACGAGCTGGTCATAAATCAGATCTCATTCACGCTCGGAGAGACTGTATTCTCGTCCGGCGGATGCGAGATTTCCCGCATAGAGAGTCTCGACAGCGTCTATCGCTGTTACTATGACAATAAGGATGACCGGAGATACAGCGGCTTCGTAGTCGACGACCTGGCCCGATGCCAACGTTACAGCCCCGACCGGCACAGCATTATCAAATACTACTGGCGCGCCGTCATTGCCGTAGGTGATGACTATGTCGATTTGTCGAAGACCAACGTTGACGGCACTGGGATACCCGATGTCGGTGACAACATCGTACAGTTTGGCAACCTCGTCGACCGAACGCGCCAGTCTGCTGTAATAATCGATCCACGAAACGGGGGCTCGGTAGAGGTGTATGCACACCTGAACTCATACGATCTGTCGGAGAAAAGCTATGCCGGCATAGGCGTGAATCCCGAGACCGGAGAAGCATACATGTATGCATACGGAGACATGTATTTCGGTGACCGTGACATATCGGCAGAAGGCGCGAACTTTATCACATATCAAAAAGCTGCAGGCGATACCAAACGCAAGTTGCGCATATCGGCCGATGTGCAGATCGGTGCCGGATCGTCTGGTCTGACGAACCTTTCCGAGTGGGCCGAGAAGCAACAGCAGATAGACGATGCACAGGCTACGGCTGACGAGGCAAAAGATGCTGTTGATAATCTTCAAGTCGGCGGCGTCAACCTTATCGACCAATCAGAATATTTTAAAGGTCGGAATGACGGCGGTAAGTGGGCCATACAGGGCGGAAATAACGCGCCGGTGTTCGAACAATATCAGGGATACATGAGTATGGTCTGCAAGTTCAACGGTGCGCCGTTCTCATACCCAGGAGCGCATCTACCCGTTGAGATAGATACTACACAGCAATACATATCAACGTGTTATGTATTTGCGACAGAAGCATGTACAATAAGATGTGGTCTTGAGCATGGGGCATCCAAGTTGATGATAATAAATATTTCCGCAGACCAAGTGGGGAAATGGGTTAGAATTGAGAACATCCAGACTTCAACGACAGTCTCAAACAATTTTCAAGTCGGAGTGCAGGCACCATCCGAGACATTGGTGGCGGCGTTCCGTATGGGGCAGTTGGAAGCGGGTAACAAAGCTACATCATGGAAGGAATCGGAGAATGACAGGCAAGAGAAGATAGATGAGGCACAGGCGGCTGCAGAAGCCGCACAACAATCCGCAGACAATGCCGCCGCAGGAGTCGATTCTCTGAAAAACTTTACTGACGAGGCATTCTCGGACGGCGTGATCAACCGTGCTGAATCTGCGGCGATCGAGAAATACACTAACTCGGTAACGGAGACGAAAGATGCGGTCGATGCAGCCTACGAAACAGTCTACAATAATACGCTTCTTGCTGGCACAGCTAAATCCAATCTCCAAGCGGCAAAGAGTACGTTTGACACGGCCGTTGCTGACTTGCTTGCGTCGATTCAAACCGCTTCACAGGATGGCATAGCGACTCCAGAGGAAAAGAGCGATGTGGATTCCAAATACTCGGCATTCAATATCGCTTATGGAGCATTCAGCACAAGGATCGAGGAAGCCAATAAGTATATACAAACCGCGATAAATACTACAGCACAAGGGGCTTATCAGCTTTCACAAGAGTTGCAATCTGTTGTAAACAATTTGAATGATACGATTATTCCAGACTTGC
>ULXP01013093.1_pt1 | contig 16065 bp, 14 predicted proteins | sample 1961351 | NCBI WGS metagenome assembly ULXP01 (sample SAMEA4835840, study PRJEB28245) | human gut metagenome | biome: gut microbiome; material: fecal sample | place: Denmark | collected 2008 | reverse complement strand
TTTTTTTCACTTAATAATTTTTCTTCTAATTGTTTTAAAATAACCTTTGTCTTAATAACTGGAAATTCTGTTTTTCTGCTTTCCAACTCTGAATAATTCACATTATAGCCATTTAACCATATCTTTAAAGCTTCAATAATCTTTTCTTCGACTATATAAAGTTTCGAACTTATATTATTACAATTAGGATTATTACAAATTAAAGTTGGTTCTTTTTGTTTCAAGTTGTATGGTCTTCTTTGCATTGGCTTACCACATTTTTCACAAAATACTAATCCTATTAAAGGATTTTGGACTTTATCATTATGAGGAATAGGAGGAGCATTACAGCTCCTCTTGTTCTGTACTATATCCCACGTTTTATTATCTATAATCGGCTTATGTAATCCATTTATAAGTAATATATCAGAATTTCTTGGTCTACTTGTAATACGTTTTCCATTTTCAGAACGTATTACTTGTTTTCTAGAATTCCACCTAATTTTTCCAATATATACAGGATTGTTTAATATATCTTTTATAGAGGAAATAGACCAACTATCTGCTTTTCGTGGTTTTAATCCTAATTTATTTATTTCTTTAGCTACACTATTTATTGATACTTCCTCGTAAGAATATAAAATGAAGATTTTTTTTACTATTTCCGCTTCTTCTGGATTAGGTTCTAATGTATAACCTTTTGCATTTTCCAACTTTTTTCTTTTATATCCAAAGGGTGGAATACTTCCAACATATTTTCCTTCTGTTATTGATGTCATTCTACCTCTTTGAAGTCTTCTATTTATTGTTTTGTATTCTCTTCTAGACATAAATAATCCAAATTCAAAATATTCTTCATCATATTCGTTATTTGGGTCATATACTTTCATAGGAGTAATAATTTTGGTAGATGAATATTTAAAAGCTACTGATACAATTCCTTGGTCTCCTGTATCTCCACGTGCAAGTCTTTCAACTTCCATAACTAATACACCAGCCCATTTTCTTGATTCAACATCTTTTAATAATCTTTTCATTTCATCTCTTTCTTCTATTGTTTCTCCACTTACGACTTCTCTGTATATTTCTCCTATTGGTAATTCCATTTTTTTGGCTAATTCAACTAATGTCTTTTCGTGCCTTGCTAAAGTTTCACCTTCTCCATATTTTTCGAGTTCTCTATCTTCTCTTGATTTTCTTAAATAGATAGCATATTGTTCACTTTGCAAAATTCCTCCTTTCCTTATAATCTTTCGCCTTTAACTTGTTATATTATATAAAGTTTTAGGCAAAATTACAAGTTATCTTGTTTCATTATTATTTTTATTGCATTTAATAGAATATTTTCAAAGTTACTAACAGTTGTTTCATTCTCTGTACCTACAATGAAGTCATCAAAAAATTTAACTTTAGTTCCACCTATATTAACTTCTTCAACTTCCAATTTTGAATCACCTCATTCAATCTTATGCTTTTTCTAGGCTACATTTGAATTATATTTAGCAAAATTTTCTATTTTTTCTATATTAAAGTGTTTATCAAATGTAAGTGGGTTAATTCCTAAATTTCTGATTTGCTTGATATAACCTCTAAAAGTTGAAAAGTCTTCACTACATAATGCTTTATTCTTCAAAACTTCTATTTCAATTTTACTTGCTCCGCTTCGTATGTACCTTTCTATCTTTGAGATTCTTTTCGTATACGCATAATGTTTGCTAGTTCTTGTATATCCTCTTTTATTTATTCTTCTTAGAACATCACAAAGAATATTTTTTGTATAACTTGACAAATAGCTGTTACTTTTTATCATTTTTATTGCTATATCTATTCGATAAAATGGTTCAGAAAACCATATTTTTTCTGCATATTTTACCCAAAAATGTTTCTTCATATCTTCACTCAAATAGTTTTTTAAATCCTTAGCTAATGACCAATTTTCTGAATATTTGTAGTAATTAAACTTTCTGTTTTTTATTCTAACTTCAGTTCTAAATACACCTTTAAATTCTTCTAACTCTTCATCAGTTATATAATCTTCATATCTAACACTTAATAACTGTTTCTCTTTATTATATGTTATAGTTTCAACATACCCATTTTCTGGAGTATATGAAATAGCATACTCAAATACACTTTTTACAACATTATTAAGACTATCTGATGTTTTAGACATTAGATTATATACAATAGGCTCTACAAGTTCGCTTATTTTGGAATCTATTTTATAATCTAATCTATTTAAAGTTATACTTTCTACAAACTCTTTAGGAACTTTAAGTTTATTAAATAGAACATCTTTTAAACAATTTTCAATAAATTCCACATCACTTTCACAAGGATATCTCTTTAGTATTATTTTTGGACAAAATCCAATAGTAATATAACTATAAGTTCTATTATAGAATAAATTAAATGGTGGTATTCCTCCAACAAACTGAATTTTTCCTTTCTCTTGTATTTTTCTGGACTTAGGAAATAATATCCCTGCATTTTGTCTAAATAGGGAATTATATAAAAAGTCATTTCCTTCTGGAGTTAAATTAAATTGTAAATCCAGAGTGTCAATCATCTCATAGTTTCACTCTCCTTTTTAAAAATTAAAAATTTTGATTTTCGGTTGATAACTCAGCATAATATGATAAAGAAATTACAAAAATATGTTCTTCTAATCACATAATTATCAACATAAGAAATAAAAAAATGAAATTTGCGAAAAAAAGCATAACCAATAAAGCTATGCTTAACACTCAAAATAAGAGCCAATTTTACTTGACAAATAATACATTTTATGATAATATCTAATCATAGTTAAATCTATTGAATGTTGCATACGCAATATTTCAAATTAAGAGTAGTTCCAGCTACTCTTTTTTTATTTCATTTGAGATTATAACACAGAAAGTCTGTATTGTCTAGTGTTTTCTTATATCAAGCACACCAAACTATAAAAATATCTATTTAACCTAGGACTGCGGAGGTGCTTATATGCGACTTTTTTTAGCTCATAGACACTCAACTGGTAATATTGGGGGCTATATTAAACTTGCTATTTTACATAATTTGTGGTATAATTATATTAGTTTTACTAGCAAATGCTTATAAATTAGGAGGATATAGTTATGACAACATTACTGCAGCAGAGAACAGTAGAACTCATCAATCATCTTATGGAACAAGGATACAATTTTGACATTTTCAAAAAGAATGACAGAGTTGCAATCACGGTTAACAACGGCAACATTTATCTGCATCTTTGGACTTCAGAAGGAAAGTGTAATTATGGTGGGTCTTATGTATGGTATGTTTTTGCATCATCCACTCCGTATGAATGGGGAGAAGAACTTTCAACTCCAGAATACAATCGGAGAGAATCTATGAAGAATTTTACTTATAAACTTTGGAACCACGATATGGCTTTACAGGAAATCGGTTTATAATGTAAAAATAGTAGATTGAAACAGGCACTCGAAAGAGTGCCTATTTCATTATAGTTAATTGATAACCTCTTTGGAACACATTCTTCTGTACCAATATCATTTAAAATAGCTTTAGCCTTTTGGTCAGGCATACCAAATCTTTGAGATAAATATCTAAGTGAAGCGGCAAGTTCGCCGTCTGGACCTCCATATTGGCTAATAATAACTTTTGCAAGACGAGGGTCTGAACATTTAATATTAATTGGATATTCTAAAACTTTATTATAAGTCCACATTTAAACAATTCCTCCTTCCCAAGGCCATGGTTCTTCAAGCCATCTCCATTTATTGCAAGGGAACTGGATTGTTAAAGGTCCATAAACTTTTTGATATTTGTCAGTTAATTCTCGATACTCTTTGCAATATTTTCTGTGTAAGCAAAGAGCTCTTTCGTCATCAGTATGAGTGTCTAAATAAAGACCTAATTCAATTATAGCAAAATTTAAACATTTGATATTTTGCAACATTTCTTCTCTAGTTGGTCTGCAGTCATCATTAGAAGACATGTTCATAGAATTCATATTGCACATGCAATTGCAATTTCTATTTGTATCATTTATCATTATTTATTACACCCCTCTCCAATAGCATTTGTTGCTTCTAAGAATTCATTAACTCTCATAGATTGGCAAGGCATATAAGGACTTACCAATTCTGGAAAGATTGTTCCCATTTCTAAGCCTATACAAGGTTTAAAAGTTTTATCCATGTATTGCCAAGGAACATAACTTTGAGCTAACATAGGATTTTCAGGGAATACACTCATTTCATACTCCTCATCAAATCCACATTCACATTCGTCCGCAACATTCATTTCATAATTACAAGGACAAACATCATTACATTTGTCTTCAAGCATGTTATTAGCTGTATTGCAACATGCAGTATTATTTATGCAACGGCATTTCTTGTATCTACGCGTAAACATATTAATCCTCCTTTTTTTGATTGTATATTACATAATATGACAGAAATACAGGGGTGTGATGAATCTCAAAAAAATTTTTGAAAAAATTTTGAAAAAGTATTGACAATTAAAGATAAATGGTTTATACTTAGACATGCGTTAGGCAATAAAAGAATAACGAAAATGCTCCTATAGCTCAGTTGGTTAGAGCAACCGGCTCATAACCGGTAGGTCCTAGGTTCAAGTCCTAGTGGGAGCACCATTTTTTTATTACATAGGTAATAAAAAATTCGGACAGGTGGCCGAGTGGCTAAAGGCGGCAGACTGTATGCTTTGCTTGAAAAAGCAGAATTTGCAGCTCATACAAGAGATTGTATGATGAAAACTAGGCTAAGTCGGGGAAGTCTTAACAGGCAAAAGTGCTGATGATAATCCCGAGCTAGAAAGAAATTTCGAGTGTAGAGACTTTACACCTGGCATCTGAAAAGATGAAGAGAAAGTCCAGACTACAAACCATATAGGGTAGTGAAAACTATAGTAGTAAGAAATCTGTTCTCATACGAGTACGAAGGTTCGAATCCTTCCCTGTCCACCATATTAATCTTAGGATTATAAAATCCTAAGATTTTTTTATATCTATTTTAAGGCACGACCTTTTAGATAATTTTTGGGAGGGGAATATTTATGATAGATTCAACTAATAAACAAAGAGGAAATTGTGGGTTAGGTTTAGCAATAGCTTATTATTCAACACATGGTTATACAGTTTCGATTCCGCTTAATGATACTCAAGACTATGATTTACTTGTAGATAAAGATGGAAAAATAGAGAGTGTACAAGTTAAATATACTTCATGCAAAACAAAGTATGGAAATTATCAGGTTGCATTAAAAAGTTGTGGAGGTACTAAAGGGAAAACTTATAAAACAGTTGTAGAGACGAAAGTTGACTACTTATTTATTGCAACAGATAATACTGATATGTTTATAATTCCAATAAAAGAATTAAAAAATAAAAGTACAATCAATATATGTGATAAAACAGAAAAATATCGAATAAAATAAAAAACATAAAATTAGCACTCTACTATTGACATTGCTAAAATGAAGTGATATAATAATAAATGTCAAAAGAGATATAATAAAAGTAAAAAGGCCGGGACACCAAGTCTTCGGTCTAAAACTATAGGAAAAAGAACCGATAAGAACCGGCCCCAAATGAACAAATGCACAAAAGAGAACCGGTTCCAACGGTGCAAAAAGGAGGGGGATTATGAATATTCAAAAATTTACTCAAAAATCATTAGAAGCAATACAAAGTGCACAAACATTAGCAGTAGAAAATCAAAATGCACAGGTAGAGCAGGAACATTTATTATTAGCATTACTAGAGCAAGACAATAGCCTAATAAAAGAATTATTGAAAAAAATTAGTACAACAGAAGGACTAGAAGAAGAATTAAGAAATATAATCAGTAATATGCCTAGAGTTACAGGAGGAGCAACACAAAGTGACAGTATTTATGTATCACAAGATGTTAATAAGACATTAGCCGATGCAGAAAATATTGCCAAGAAAATGAAAGATGAATATGTTTCTGTTGAACATATTATGATTGGAATTTTCGACAATGCAAATAGCAAAATCAAAGATTTATTACGAAGATATAGTATTACAAAAAATGAGTTTTTAAAAGCTTTATCAGAGGTTAGAGGTAACACAAGAGTTACATCAGATAATCCAGAGGACACTTATGATGTACTTAAAAAATATGGCCAAGATTTAACTCAATTAGCAAGAGAGCAAAAATTAGACCCTGTAATAGGTAGAGACTCAGAAATTAGAAATGTTATTAGAATTTTATCAAGAAAAACCAAAAATAATCCATGTTTAATTGGTGAACCTGGTGTTGGTAAAACAGCTATTGCAGAAGGATTAGCATTAAGAATTGTAAGAGGAGATGTGCCAGAAGGTTTAAAAGAGTGTACTATATTCTCACTTGATATGGGGTTATTAATAGCAGGTGCTAAATATAGGGGAGAATTCGAAGAAAGACTAAAAGCAGTATTACAAGAAGTAAAAAAGAGTGAAGGTCAAATAATCTTATTTATTGATGAAATTCATACAATTGTAGGAGCTGGAAAAACAGATGGTGCAATGGATGCTGGAAACTTATTAAAACCAATGTTAGCAAGAGGAGAGTTACATTGTATTGGTGCAACAACTTTAAACGAATACAGACAATATATTGAAAAAGACCAAGCACTAGAAAGACGTTTTCAACCAGTAATGGTAGATGAACCATCAGTAGAAGACACGATTTCAATCTTAAGAGGATTAAAAGAAAGATATGAAGTATATCATGGTGTAAAAATATCAGATAATGCATTAATTGCAGCAGCTACACTATCACATAGATATATTTCAGACAGATTTTTGCCAGATAAAGCAATAGACTTAGTTGATGAAGCATGTGCAATGATAAAGACAGAAATGGAATCAATGCCAACAGAACTTGATGAAGTATCTAGAAAAATTATGCAATTAGAAATAGAAGAAACAGCGTTAAGCAAAGAAAAAGATGAAACTTCAAAACAACGTTTAGCAGATATTCAAAAAGAAAAAGCAGAATTAAAAACTAAATTTGATGCGATGAAAGCAAAATGGGAAAATGAAAAAACAGCTATTGGGAAAGTTCAAAAATTGCGTGAAGAAATCGAGCAAACAAATGCACAAATAGAACAAGCGGAAAGAAATTATGACTTAAACAAAGTTGCAGAATTAAGATATGGAAAACTTCCAGAATTACAGAAAGAATTACAAAAAGAAGAAGAAATTTCAGAAAAAAGCAAAGAAGATGGATTACTAAGAAACAAAGTAACAGACGAAGAAATTGCAAAAATTATATCAAGATGGACAGGAATACCTGTTACCAAGTTAATGGAAGGAGAAAGGGAGAAAATCCTAAATTTGGACAAAATTCTTCATAAGAGGGTAATAGGTCAAGATGAGGCAGTTGAAAAGGTCTCAGAGGCAATTATGAGATCAAGAGCAGGTATAGGAGATCCACGTAGACCAATAGGTTCATTTATGTTTTTAGGTCCAACAGGTGTTGGTAAAACAGAACTTGCAAAGTCACTTGCTGAAGCATTATTTGATGATGAACACAATATGGTAAGAATAGATATGTCTGAATATATGGAAAAATATTCAGTATCAAGATTAATTGGTGCACCTCCAGGATATGTAGGATATGATGAAGGTGGACAACTAACAGAAGCAGTTAGAAGAAGACCATATTCAGTTGTATTATTCGATGAAATAGAAAAAGCACATCCAGATGTATTTAATGTATTACTACAAGTTCTTGATGATGGCCGTATTACAGATTCACAAGGTAGAACAGTAGATTTCAAAAATACAATTATAATATTAACATCAAACTTAGGCTCTGAATACATTTTGGAAGGAATTCAAGAAAATGGAGAAATTTCAGAAGATGCTAAAAACAAAGTAGAAGAATTATTAAAGAGAAGCTTTAGACCAGAATTTTTAAATAGACTAGACGAAATAGTATTTTATAAACCACTTCGTAAAACAGAAATATCAAAAATATTAGAACTTCTAATTAAAGATTTGGAAAGAAGACTTGAAGATAAACACATCAAACTTGAATTAACTCAATCTGCTAAAGATTATTTAATAGATAATGGATATGATGAAGTTTATGGTGCAAGACCTTTAAAGCGATTTGTACAGAAAAAGCTTGAGACTTTAATTGCTAAAAAGATTTTATCACAAGAAATATTGCCTAATACAACAGTAAAAATTGATAGCAATCAAGATGGTTTATTTATAAGTCGTTTATAAAATATACAACTTTACACGAAAATCGTTTGAAAAATGTGAAAAAAATCGCAAAAGTCGTTTGACTTTTGTGATTTTTTCTCGTTTTATATATTAAGCTTTAACTTCTTCAGCTGATTTTTTACTTTTAATAATATCAACTATACAAGTAATAGCTAAAGTAACAGCTGTAATACCAACTAAAATACCTAAATATTGACCTTTGAAATTTGTAGCAGTTGGAACTAAAATTTCTCTAAATAATTTAATTGAATAAGTCATAGGTAAATATGATGTAAGTCCTTGGAATCCTTTATCAATTGTTTCAATAGGGAATGTACCACCAGAAGCTGCCAATTGTAATACTAAAATAACTAATGCTAAGAATTTTCCAACATCACCAAAATTTCTAATTAAGAATTGTATAATACTTACAAAAGTAATACCAACTAAAATACTAGAAGTGTAATATAATACATAATTTTGAATCTCAAATCCTAAACCTAGTTTTAGAAGGATAGCAACGATTAAACCTTGTAAAGCACCAATTCCGATATAAGCAATATTTTGTAATATTTTGTTTTTGTAATCATGGTCAAATATGTTAAACCTATGTTTTTGGTCATAATATAGAACAACATAACTCATTAAAGCACCAACCCACAAACCAATACATAAGAATAATGGAGTAAAGGCAATACCGTAAGAATTTACTTCTCCATAAGCTTCTGTTTTAAATTCAACAGGTTTAGCACCAAAATCTTCGATTCCGTTTAATGATTTTAATTGTTCTTTAGTATTAACAAGACCTTCATCAATAGATGTCTTAAATGTTTGGACACCTTCAACTAATTTGTTACTTCCATCATAAGCAGAAGCAGTTCCAGCACTTAATGTAGTTAAAGCACTATCAATTGTTTTAGAACTTGAATTTAAAGTTGCTAATCCATTTGTTAAAGTAGAACTTCCAGCTGTTAATTGAACTGTACCATTAGATAAAGTTACGATACCTTGATTTAATGAAGTAGTACCTTGTTTTACTTGAGTTAGAGCTGATTTTAAGTTTTGAACACCAGTTGTTAATTTGCCTAAATCTTGAGTTCCAGCTACTAATTTTTGAGTTCCAGCATATAAATCGTTTGCTCCAGTTGTTAAAGCTTGACCTCCAATAGTTAATTGTTGGAAACCATCTAAGTTACTTTTTTCAGGATCTTGAGCTAATATTTGACTAGCACTAACAGCTAAATATTGTAATTTAGGATCAGTAGTGTTACTAGAATAAGCTGAAAGTGCTTGTAAAAGAGGTTTTACATTAGAATTTAAATATTCTACTTTTTCAACATATTCTGGTAGTTTTGCATTCAAATTAGCTGCTCCAGTATTTAAATCATTTACACCACTAGCTAATGAAGCGATTCCTGAATTACTTTGAGATGATAGTTCATTAACACCATCATTTATTTGAGATATAACATTATCTAAAGTTTGACCACCATTTTTTAATGTATCAACACCACTAGAAACTTGAGCTAATCCATTTTCTAAACTTTGGCTTCCTGTATAAGCAGCTTCTACACCATTATCAAATTCTTTATAACTACTACTTAATTGATTTGTACCATCATTAAGCTGTTTAATTCCATCATTTAAACTTTGAGAACCATCTAAAATTGAACCAGCACCATCACTTATTGTTTGTAAACTATCAGGAACATCGTTTAATTTATCTGATAGATTTGCAATGATTTCTCTGTCAACTTTTGACTGTAAATTTAATTCGATAGTTTTTACAGCACTATTTATAATTTGTGTTGCTAAATAGTTTGTTGCTTGGTTTGGTCTGTATGTTATTTGAGCAACTTGTTTATCAATAGTAGCACCACTTTCTAAAAATGATGTGAAATTCTCCGGAATTTCTATTGTTGCATAATATTCACCTTTTTCCATTCCATTATTTGCGTCATCTTTGCTTACTTCGCAAATATTAAATGTTGCACTGTCTTTTAGATTTTGTACAAATTCACTTCCTTGATTTTTGTCGTCTTTTCCTTTATCTAAATTAACAACAGCTATTTTCATATCACTTAAAGTTCCATATGGGTTCCAATAAGATTTTAAATAGAAAAAACTATAGATAATAGGAATTAATAAAACTATAGCAAAAATTAAAATTTTTAAAACTTTTTCTTTTTTCATAATAAAAATCATTCCTTTCTTAATCCTCTTTTTATAACTTCTGAAATACTATTTGCTATCATTTGTTCATCCATTGTTTTATCTTTGTCACTCCACTCTATAATTAGAGCAATATACATTTTATAAACTAAAAATGCAGTTACATCTAAATTGGTAAATTCGATAAAACCTTTTTCTTTTGCTTTTTGAAGTTTACTTTTGATGTAATTTTGAATTTGTGTGTCAATCAATGCTAAATTTTTAACAAGAATTGGATCTTTTAACCATTCTGCTTCTCTAGAAATTACATTTAAAAAATCTTTTTCTTTTCTATATTTTAATAGTTTGCAAATGGCTTCATTTACTGTATCAAAAAAATCCATATTTTTGCTTTCAACTTCTTCTATGATTGTTTTCATATTTTGAATTTCTTCTTGTATGAAGTATTCAAGCAGGGCTTCCTTACTATTAAAGTAATGATATATGGTTTTTTTTGTAACTCCAGCTTCTCTAGCTATTTCATCCATAGATACTTTTTTAAATCCAAATTTATGGAACAATTCTCTTGCTACTTCTATGATTTGCTCTTCTTTCAAAATCAACACCTCCTGTATACTAATATACTATTCTAGTTATCCAGTATACTACGATTATATTTATTTGTCAATAGAGTTAGCAGTATTTCCTAAAAATTTATTGTAAAGAGCCGTGATATATGGTAAAATACTAAGAACAGAGGAGAGAAAAAATGAATATAGAAAAAAATCAAGAATATATAGTTGAAATAATTGATAACGGATATGAAGGTGAAGGGATAGCTAAAATAGATGGATTTACGATATTTATTCCAGGAGCCCTAAAAGGAGAAAAAATCAGAATATTAATTGTAAAAGTATTAAGTTCACATGCATTTGGAAAAATTTTAGAAATTTTAGAAGCTTCAAAGTCAAGAAAAGATCCAGATTGTTTAACATATAAGAGATGTGGAGGCTGTAATTTAAGACATATAAAATATGATGAGACATTGGAAATGAAGCAAAATGCAGTTCAGAGTTTAGTAAATAAGACTCTTACAAATAAAATAGAAGTTCAAAAAACAATTGGAATGGAAAACCCAATTCATTATAGAAACAAAGCACAATATCCAGTTGGAATAAATAAAAATGGTGAACCTATTATAGGAGTATTTGCTGAAAGAACGCATGAAGTAATTCCTATGGAAAAGTGCATGATACAAAATCCAAAATCAGAAGAAATAGCAAAATTTATTATAGAGCTTATCAAAGAAAAAAACATTAGTGTTTATAATGAAAAAACAGGAAAAGGACTATTTAGACATATTGTAATAAAAATAGGAATAAAGACAAATGAAATTATGTGTATATTAGTTATTAATGGTAAAGAAATTCCATATGAAAATGAGTTACTAGAAAGAATAAAGCAAAAATTTCCAGAGATAAAGTCAATCATAAAAAACATAAACCTGAAAAATACTAATGTAATATTAGGCAAAGAAAATATTGATTTATATGGAAATGGATATATTGAAGATATATTAGGAGAATATAAATTTAAAATTTCACCTTTATCTTTTTATCAAGTAAATCCTGTACAAGCTGAAAAATTATATAATTTAGGTGTTGAAATGGCTCAAATAACAAAAAATGATACAGTCTTTGATTTATATTGTGGAATAGGTACAATTACACTATTTATGTCAAAATATGCAAAAAAAGTATATGGAATTGAAATTGTTAAAGAGGCAATTGAGGCTGCAAAAGAAAATGCAAAAATGAACAATGTTGATAATACTGAATTTTTTGCAGGTGATGTTGAAATTGTTTTAGATGATTTAATTAATAACAAAGGTGTTAGTGCTGATATTGTTATGTTTGATCCTCCTAGAAAAGGGTTAGACAGAAATAGTATTAATAATATTTTGAAGATTAAACCTAAAAAAATTGTTTATATTAGCTGTAATCCTGCTACTTTAATTAGAGACTTAGCTTTCTTTGAAGAAAACTATGACATTAAAACCATTGTGCCAGTTGATATGTTTCCTTTTACAAGCAATGTGGAATGTGTATCAGTGCTACATTTAAAACAAGACCTATAATGTTTGATTTTAATATAGTTTCAGAGATTATAACTTTTGAAGAGATATGTTTGGAAATATTGGCAATTAATTTTAAAATTAAGGAATTTATGATAAGTTTATTACAGTAACTTATGCAACTACATTTGATGATTGATATAATAAAGAGCAGGCTTATAGATACAAAGAGCTGTCAATGAGATTCTTAAAAAATTTAAATAGAAAGTAAAAAATGATTATTGAAAAGGAAATGAAGGATATGAGAGAATACCAACAAGAAATAATAAATACTATAATGAAAAAGTTACAACAAAATGTAAGAAAAATTTTCATAGAGATGCCAGCAGGAACAGGGAAAAGTACTGTAATTAGGAGTTTAGTTAAAGAATTTGGAACAAAAAAACAAATATTAATAATGTGCAAAGGAAAAGTTTTAGAACAACAATTTAAAGATGATTTAAAAGACAATACAAATATAGTAATATGTAATTATTACAATAATATACTAACAACAGAAAATTTTGACTATATCATATTAAATAGTATAGAAGGGATATCAGAGAAAAAATATGAAAGTATATGTAAAACATTTAAAAAAGCAAAAATAATATGTTTTGCTGATAAAGCCCAAAGAACGAAAGAAGATGAAAAATGGTTAGATAAAAAAAAGATGGATTATTCACTAACAATGCAACAGATAATTGATGATGGATATATAAATCCAAATTATGTTGGAACTAAATTTGAATGTTTTATAGAACAACTTTTAAAAGAATTAAAAGTTGCTAATATTGAAAAAGAAGTAGCTTTAAAGACAAGTCAAAGAGTTATGAGAGCAGATTTTATTGTTGATAGTAATAAAAGAAAATTAATCATAGAAGTTAAAGTTTATAGAAGTGAATTTATACAAAATACTATTATTAAACAAGCTATAGAACAAGTAGAATACTATAAAGAAGTATGGAAAAAAGTAAATGGAGAAGAAGCACAAGCTATATTAATTATGTCTTGTCAAGTACCAGATGAAATAAAAGAATATTATTATAAAGAAAAAAGAATTGTAATTATCGATATTTCTAATCTATTGTATTTATCACAAGGGAAAGATAAGCTAATGAAAGAACTTATAGAAGTAATTCAATATAATGTTCATGATATTATGCCAAAAACCTTAGTAAATTCAGAAATTTTTAAATTCGAATCAAAAGAAGAAGCAAGTGAAGTATTCGAGACAGAGATTGAAAGGGCAACTAGCTTGATAAAAAAATTAGAAAAATTGGAATATGGTAAAGCTCAAGGAAATGATAAAGAGTATGAAAAACTATGTGTAAATATTATTGAGTTTCTATTTAAAACAGAATTTACAAAAATGTCGGAACAAAGTAGTACAGAGGATAAGATGTTTAGAATGGATTTAATATGTGGATTAAAGGAAACTTCAGAATTTTGGAAAATTCTTATTCATCACTATAACACAAGATTTGTGGTTTTCGAATTTAAAAATTATAAAGACGAGATAGATCAAAACCTTATTTATATAACTGAAAAGTACCTATATAATGCTGTTTTAAGAAATGTGGCTATTATTATATCAAGAAAAGGATTTTCTAATAATGCCCACAAAGCAGCAAAAGGAATATTAACAGAAACTGGAAAATTAATTATAGAATTAAAAGATGATGATATAATTGCAATGTTAAGAATGAAAGCTGATGGACAAGATGCATCAGATTATCTATTAAATCTATTAGAAGAATATTTAATATCAATCAGTAAGTAAATTATTTAGTTATAGAAATAGGAGATAATGTAATATAAGTAGTATGGAGTTAGAAGTAAAAATTTTGTTATGATATTGACGGAAGCCGCTAAATAAAGTATAATATAGATGTTCGAAAGTAATAAATTAATATGTAACTACAATTAATTAAGTAATAGGAGGATTTTCTATGCAAACTGAAGACGTAATAATGAGAAAACAACGGGTATTAGTTGAGAAGGAGGGAAACGTAAGTTTAAAAATTGAAAATTACAATTTAAAACTTCTGGAGCAGAAAAATGTTAATCAAGTAAAACAAATTGCTTATCATGAAGTGGCACACTTGGTGGTTGCAGAAAAATGCAATGGATATTATATTGATGAACTATATGGTCTTACGATAGTTCCAATAAAGCAAGAGAGAGGAACACTTTTTGGTTCTGCTATGTTTACAATGAAAAAATCAGTAAAAAATGAGAATATAATACAATATATAAAATCTGGAATAGATTATATAGCTATATCTTTAGCAGGAAATATAGCAGAAAGGATAGGATTTCCAAATGAAATAGCACATGAATCGATACTTGATTGTGAATATGCTAAAGAGAAAGCAGAAAGTATTATTTCAAAAATGAAAAGAAGTGGGATACTGATTAATGAACTTAATGAAAACCTAATAATAGGTCTAGCTAAGGATAATGCTACTGATATAATCTGCGAAAACTGGATAATAATTAAAAGAATAGCAGAGAAGCTATATAAAGAAAAAGTCTTATTAAAAGAAGATATAGAAGAACTATTATAAGAAAAAGTTTTCATAAAGAGTCTTTTATTTGATTGGTTTAGTTATAAATCGATTATAGTAAAAGACTTTCTTTTTATATATAATGAGAAAGATTTACAAATGAAATAAAGGACTGTAAAAAAGTACCTTGTTTTATTTTGTGGATTGTGATATAGTAATGCCAGAAAAAAAGAGATAAAGGAAGAGATAAAAGATGGGAAATATAGTATTACTAGATGATTTAACAATAAATAAAATAGCAGCAGGAGAAGTAATAGAAAGACCAGCAAATGTAGTAAAAGAATTAGTAGAAAACTCAATAGATGCAGGAGCAACTAAAATAGTAGTAGAAGTAAAAAATGGCGGAAAAACTCTAGTAAAAATAGTAGACAATGGAAAAGGAATATCCGCAAATGATATTCCTTTATCATTAGAAAGGCATGCAACAAGCAAAATTAGAAGGATAGAAGACTTAGAACATACATATTCTATGGGGTTTAGAGGGGAAGCACTGGCAAGTATTGCATCAATATCAGAACTTACAATGCTTACAAGAACTGCAGAGGAAAATGGAACTAAAATTATTGCAGAAGCAGGAGAAATAATTGAGGTAGATGAAATCGGATTGCCTGTTGGAACTACAATTATGGTAGAAAAGCTATTTTTCAATACACCAGTGAGATACAAATTTCTAAAAAATGATGCAACAGAATTTAGATATATAAAAGAATGGGTGCAAAAAACCGCTTTAGTAAATTCTAATATTGCATTCAAATTAATAAATGATGGAAAAACAGTATTTCAAACGAATGGGAACGGGAATATTAGAGACATTATATATCTTTTATATGGAAAAGAAATTGAGAAAAACTTGCTAGAAGTAAATTATGAAAATAAAGGAATAAAAGTAACAGGGGTAATTGGAAATACAACAATAGCAAGAGATAATAGAAAAAGTCAAATACTATATTTAAATAAAAGAAATATAAAAAATCAAATTCTGACAAACAGTGCAGACCAAGCATTTAAAGGTGCAACAG
>ULXP01081293.1_pt1 | contig 16082 bp, 10 predicted proteins | sample 1961351 | NCBI WGS metagenome assembly ULXP01 (sample SAMEA4835840, study PRJEB28245) | human gut metagenome | biome: gut microbiome; material: fecal sample | place: Denmark | collected 2008 | reverse complement strand
AACTTTCCACACTCCGCTCTTAACTTTCCACACTCCGCTCTCCGCTCCTGATTTCTCATTTCTCCTACCTATATAAATGTACCTTTAAATGCGCCTTTCGGGCTTGCCGAACTCCTTAAAATATGGTATAATAGAATGAAGGTAATAATGCCGCATAATGCGGCAGGGCGGAGGCTTTGCGTGTACATCACCGCCGTAAGACTTTATTGTTTCAGAAGTTATACGGAGCTGCGGTTTGAGCCTGCAAAGGGGCTTAACGTCATTGTGGGCGCAAATGCGGCGGGCAAGACGAACATTCTGGAATCCGTTTTCCTTGCTGCGTTGGGCAGGAGCCACCGAACGCGCCGCGATGCGGAACTTATCAACTCCCTTTCCGACAAGGCATATGCGGGCATTGAGCTTGTGAGTGCAACGGGGAAGCACAGCATTGAACTCAAGCTGTTTTCCGGCGCACCGAAACAGGTTTTTATCGACGGGCAGCGCATCAGACGCATGGGCGAACTTATGGGCGTTCTGAACGCCGTAATGTTTTCACCCGAGGATCTCTCCCTCGTCAAGGACTCTCCCGAAACCCGCCGCCGCTTTATGGACATGGAGCTTTGCCAGCTTCGACCTGCATATTTTTACCGTTTGCAGCAATATAATGCCGCCCTCAAGCAGCGCACCGCGCTTTTGAAAACAAGTTTTCCGTTCGAACCGAACATTGAACTTCTCGACATGTGGGACGATAAGCTTGCGGAGCTCGGCGGTTCGGTCATGCTGCTTCGGCGCGATTTTCTTGACAGGCTCAGCACCGCTGCGCGGGATCTGAACCGCAGCATCACGGGCAATTCCTCTGTCGGGCATGAACCGGAAGAGCTTTTTACCTACTACAAACCCTCCGTTCCCTTCGAGGGCGACGGCGCGCGCGCCGCACTCGGGGATGCACTCTGCAAGGCACGGGCGGAGGATATCCGCCGCGGCTGCACAACCAAGGGGCCGCACCGGGACGACATCGGCATTCTGCTCAACGGGCGCGACGTCCGCGTTTTCGGTTCCCAGGGGCAGCAGCGCACGGCAGCATTGAGCCTTAAACTGAGCGAGCTTGCGCTTATGCGCCGCATTCGGGGCGAGGCGCCGGTTCTGCTTTTGGACGATGTTCTGAGCGAACTGGACGGCGACAGGCAGCGAGAGCTGCTTTCAAGCGCATTCGACTGCCAATGCTTTTTAACATCCACAACTCTCGACGGCCTTGAACAGGTGCCGAACATGACGGTGTTTGAATGCAGCGGCGGCAAACTCAAAAAAATTCTGTCAGCAGAAAATTGATTCTGTGTTGATTTAACATTGTATAAATAAACGCCGTTTTGTGGTTGTTTTAAATCATACGGTCGGCGTTCTCCCCAAAACAGCCCGACATAAAAATCCCGGCGGACAGGGCTCCGCAGGCGGCGGTTTTTCAAAAATGCCGCGGGTTTTACTCTGAAAGGAAATAATTTTAAAAATGGAAACGACTTATAACGCTTCGCAAATACAGGTGCTTGAAGGATTGGAGGCCGTTCGCCGCCGCCCGGGCATGTATATCGGTTCAACCGATTCAAGAGGCCTGCACCACCTTGTTTATGAAATCGTCGATAACTCCATCGATGAAGCAATGGCGGGATTCTGCACTCATATTTATGTTACCATTCATGCGGACAACTCCATTACCGTTGTTGACAACGGCAGGGGCATTCCCGTTGATATTCATCCCAAAACCGGCAAATCCGCGCTTGAAGTCGCACTTACCATGCTTCATGCGGGCGGCAAATTCGGCGGCAGCGGCTATAAAGTCTCCGGCGGCCTTCACGGTGTCGGTCTTTCCGTTGTTAACGCATTGAGCACGGAGCTTACCGCCGAGGTGCGTCGGGACGGGCATATTTACCGGCAGATCTGCCGCCGCGGCATAAAGGTCACGGAGGTTGAAATCGTGGGCAGCTGCGGAGCGGACGAGCACGGCACAACGATTCATTTTGTTCCCGACGAAGAAATTTTTGACGAAGTGAACTATGAATACGATATCCTTGTTCGACGGCTGCGTGAGCTTGCGTTCCTAAACGGCGGCGTGCGCATCATCGTGACGGATGAACGCTGCGACCCGCCCGTGCAGGACAGCTTCCATTACGAAGGCGGGGTTGTTGAATACGTTCGCTATATCAACAAAAACAAAGAAGTTCTGCACCCCGACCCGATTTATTTTTCCGCTGTAAAGAACGATAATCCGCTTGAAACGGCAAGCGTTGAAGTTGCGCTGCAATACAACGACGGCTACAGCGAAAATGTTTTTACCTATGCCAACAACATCAACACCATCGAGGGCGGCAGCCACCTTGCGGGTTTCCGTGCGGCAATGACAAGGGTCATCAACGACTACGCCCGAAAGTTTAAAATCCTTAAAGACAGCGACCAGAACCTGACCGGAGACGACATCCGCGAAGGTTTGAGCGCTATCATCAGCGTTAAGCTGACAGAGCCGCAGTTTGAAGGGCAGACAAAAACAAAACTCGGCAATGCCTACATAAGAACCCTTGTTGACAACGCCGTGACGGCCGGCATGACGACCTATCTTGAAGAGAACCCGGCGCAGGCAAAGCTTATTCTCGACAAATGCCTCAGTGCAAGCCGCGCAAGGGAAGCGGCGCGCAAGGCACGCGAGCTGACCAGACGCAAGTCCGTTTTGGATTCCGCCGCACTGCCCGGCAAACTTGCGGACTGCTCCGAAAAAGATCCTTCAAAATGCGAACTGTTCATCGTTGAGGGCGACTCCGCAGGCGGTTCCGCAAAGGAAGGACGCGACAGGCATTTTCAGGCCATCCTTCCGCTGCGCGGAAAGATTCTGAACGTTGAAAAAACCCGTTTGGACAAAATTCTCGGCAATGCGGAAATCAAATGCATGATAACCGCGTTCGGTGCGGGCATGGATGCGGATTTTGACGAAACCAAGCTCCGCTATCACAAAATCATCTGCATGACCGATGCCGATGTTGACGGAAGCCATATTCGCACGCTGCTGCTGACGTTCTTCTATCGGCACATGCGGCCGATGATAGAGCGCGGCTATGTTTACATTGCCCAGCCTCCGCTCTATCTCATCAAAAAGGGCAATACGGAACGCTATGTCTATTCGGACGAAGAGCTGAACAAAACTCTTGACGAAATCGGCAGGGATAAAATCTACATTCAACGCTACAAAGGTTTGGGCGAAATGAACCCAGAACAGCTTTGGGACACGACAATGGATCCCGCGAACCGCATTATGCTTCGCGTCACAATGGACGATGCAATGCTTGCGGACGAAACTTTCACCCTTTTGATGGGCGACAGGGTTGAACCGCGCCGCGAATTTATTGAGCAGAACAGCAAGCTCGTTGCCGACCTTGACGTTTGATTCGGAAACGCTTCAATTTTCAAACGGCAGATTAAGAGCTTTGAGCTCTGCAATCCGAAATTATTAACACGATTCAATGACTTGACGACCGACGAAAGGTGCGATGCACCGACTGCGGCAGGCTCCGCACCTTTCATGCAGGAGATATAATGGACGAAAACAAAAAAAGACCCAATCTTGAAATGCTCGGAACAAACGAGCTGCCGACCGATGTTGAAGGCGGCAGAATATTGCCCATAAACCTTGTGGGTGAAATGAAGCGCAGCTTTATATCATACGCAATGGCTGTTATCATCAGCCGTGCGCTTCCCGATGTGCGCGACGGGCTGAAACCCGTTCACAGGCGCATTCTTTACGCAATGGACGAGCTGAGTATGCAGCCCGACAAGCCCTTCAGAAAGAGTGCGCGCCTTGTCGGCGACGTTCTCGGCAAATACCATCCGCACGGCGATACGGCGGTTTACGATGCAATGGTGCGCCTTGCCCAGCCCTTCTCCACTCGTTACCCCCTTGTTGAAGGTCACGGCAATTTCGGCAGCGTTGACGGCGACCCCGCCGCTGCAATGCGTTATACCGAAGCGCGCATGAGCAGGCTTACTCTCGAAATGCTCCGCGATCTTGACAAGAACACGGTTGATTTTTACCCGAATTTTGACGAAACGCTGATGCAGCCCGCGGTATTACCCGCAAGATACCCCAACCTTCTTGTGAACGGCTCAAACGGCATTGCTGTCGGCATGGCAACAAACATTCCGCCGCATAATCTCGGCGAGGCTGTCGATGCCTGTGCCGCAATGATTGACAATCCCGATATCACGATCGACGAGCTGATGAACTATATCCCCGGCCCGGACTTTCCGACCGGCGGCGTCATCATGGGCGATGTCGGCATTCGCCATGCATATTTTACAGGCAGGGGAAAGATCCTTGTTCGCGCAAAGAGCGAGATCGAGCAATACAAGGCCGATCGTTCACGAATCATCGTCACGGAAATTCCGTATCAGGTCAACAAAGCAAAGCTTGTTGAAAAAATTGCAGAGCTTGTTCACGAGAAGCGCGTGGACGGCATTTCCGACCTTCGCGACGAAAGCTCCCGCGCGGGAATGCGCATTGTTATCGAGCTTAAAAAGGATGTCAATGCAAACGTTGTGCTGAACAATCTGTATAAGCACACTCAGCTTCAGGATACTTTCGGCGTTATCATGATCGCGCTTGTGAACGGCGAACCCAAGGTGCTCAACCTTCGCGAAATGCTTTATCACTACATTGCGCATCAAAAGGATGTTGTCACCCGCCGCACGCAGTTTGACCTTGACAAAGCACGCGAAAGGCTGCACATCTTGGAAGGCCTTATGATCGCACTCGACAATATTGACGAAGTCATTGCCATCATCAAAGCCAGTGCAAACGGCGCAGAAGCAAAGGAAAGGCTGATTGCGCGTTTCGGTTTCAGCGAACGGCAGGCGCAGGCGATACTTGACATGCGGCTGCAAAGGTTGACGGGGCTTGAGCGCGAAAAGTTGGAAGCCGAGTACGGCGAGCTTAAGCGCACGGTTGAATACCTTGCTTCCCTGCTTGCGGACGAAGGCAAACTTATGGGCGTTGTTAAAGATGAAATGCTCGAGATTCGGCGCCGCTTTGCCGATCCGCGCCGCACCGAAATCACAAAGATCGTTGAAGACATCGATATGGATGACATCATCCAGGAAGAAGACATGGTTGTTACCTGCACCCATCACGGCTACATCAAGCGCATTGCGGAAGCAACCTACCGCACGCAGCGCAGAGGCGGCGTCGGCATCAGTGCGGGAGCAACCCGTGAAGAGGATTTCCTTGAGGATATTTTCGTCACAAGCACTCATTCCTATATCATGTTCTTCACAAACAAGGGCCGCGCTTTCCGCATTAAATGCTATTCCATTCCGGAGGCAAGCCGCACCGCAAAGGGCACGCCCATAGTCAACCTGCTGCAATTGCAGACGGGCGAGTTCGTTACCGCCGCATTCCCCATCGGCAGGCAGACCGAGGGCGGCTATCTCGTTCTTTGCACACGGCAGGGTGTTATCAAAAAAACCCCGCTCTCCGATTTTTCAAACATTCGCAAGGGCGGCTTGATTGCTCAAAACCTCCGCGAGGGTGACGAGCTTATCAGCGTTGCGCTCTCCGCAGGCGATGATGAGTTCATTATCGGCACACGGGACGGAATGAGCATCCGTTTCAGCGAGCAGGATGTTCGCTCAATGGGCAGAAATGCCTCCGGCGTTCGCGCCATCAAACTCTCCGAGGGCGACTGCGTTGTTGATATGTCCATGGTCAAACCCGGCAGCTGCGTCATTGCCATCACCGAAAACGGCATGGGCAAGCGCACGGAAGAGGACGCCTACCGCGTTCAGGGCCGCGCCGGCAAGGGCATTATTGCAATGAATATCACCGAAAAAACCGGCAAGCTTGTTTGCCTCAAAGTTTCCGAGGGCAATGAGGATCTGATGCTTATCCGTGATGACGGCGTTGTCATTCGCGTTCCCGTCGATACGATTTCCGTCATTTCCCGCAATACGCAGGGCGTTCGACTGATGAAAATCGACGAGGGACACAGGGTTGCAAGCGTTGCGCTTGCGCCGCATAACGATGACGAACCGCAGAAAGGCGGGGAAGAGTCCGACGGCGAAATCTCAAATGCAAATGAAAATGCAGACTCCGCCGAAACAGCACCCTCCGATGCTCCGGAAATCCCCGACGCAACGGAACCCCCCGATGCTCCGGAAACCCCCGATACAACGGAAAACCTCTGATAACCCCAGCCGCCGAACCTGCCGCGCGGACTGAAGTTCTCCGCTCTGCCGCAGTGTTTCGGCAAGCAACCGATTTCTTCAAAAACAAACACGGGAAGTCTTCCGTAACGGACAGTGCTTCCCGTGTTTTCTGTTGATTTCGACATTGCCTTCCGCGCTCGGCAGCAACCGTTGAATAATCGAATGTAACTGCTGCATATGCCGAATTGCCTGTTTTGTCAAACAAAATTGAGAACCGCAGACATTTCACAACTCTCCTGTTGCTTTCGTTTTCCGATGTTGCCGAACAATCAGTCTCACCGTACATGACGGCGGGCAAAACGCTGACACCATAATCAGCATACCGAGGGCAAACACTATCAGCCCCAATATAACTTTCGTTCCGTTGCTCATGTTTTCACCTCCATTCTTACGATGTTTTGTGTTTCCCGCAGGTGAGGGGAAAACTTGACCGTTGTTCAGTCAACAAAAAAATATCCTCCTTCGGATAGCCTTTGTACTCGATGACGAGGGAGGACATTTGTTTATCTTAGTGATAATGTTAGGGGTTAAGTTAAAACACGATCTCGTGGCGATCGCGGGCGAGATCAACCTGTTAATCAAGCTGTATATGAGCTATCACTTTTGAATCAAACTGCTCAATGAAGTCATTGGGTGTTCCTTCGAACAGAGTGACTTCCGGCGGATTTGTTTCAGCATCATGACCTATCCAGATGTAGTTCGGCATCTTGTCAGGGCTATCAAAAGTATCCCGGAGGAAATTTTCAATATTACGACGCCAATCATATCCGTGCGACGATATTCTGAAGTAGATTGAGTTTGTTCCGTCCGGGTTCAGCTTGCCCCCTGCACGAATGCGGAGAAAATTCTCGTTTATGAATCGAGCTATATCCCGAGCGTATTGTAACTCATTTATATCTATGCAGTTACGCAGATTATCTTCGTCGCCCATCCAGGCATAGATATCTTCTATGAGTTGACGAGTTTTTGAATCGACTTGATAACTGTCGCTATACATTATGGAATTAACTGTCTCGTTCATATCAGCATCTTCGTCATATCCATCTTCATCGATTAAAGCAGCAATCCGAGCATAAAGCCACATCTCAATCTCGTCTGAAAGAAAGCCATTTGCGATTAGCCAGTCTACAGGACGTTCTATCTCGTCATACTCAGTTTCCTCTGTTCCGGGATTCGGATGATATCTATTATCTATACATGGATACAGTGTTCCGTTGCGATGAAGCATCACGCAGTCTCCGGTCACATATGCTCCATTTTTTGAAAGATATATTTTCATTCAGTTACCTCATTTGTAGAATCTTGTTGTAGTTCCAATGAATTAGCGTCTCTGTCGCGTTCGCTAATTCATCGTATCCGGATAGTATGATTTTCAATTCGGAGCACCCCCGCAGGTGCGGGGAAAACATTGCTATCATACCGCCGATAACGGCAACCAAAGGATCACCCCCGCAGGTGCGGGGAAAACCATATACCCTTTTACAACTTGCATCAATTTCAGGGATCACCCCCGCGGATGCGGGGAAAACCGGCAGCGTAAAACTTTCCGTTCCTGTCCAGCGGGATCACCCCCGCGGATGCGGGGAAAACTACAGGCAGGCATTGATCTTTTGATTGCACTTGGGATCACCCCCGCGGATGCGGGGAAAACGCTGCGGGCTTTACAAAGTACTTTACCGCTTCCGGATCACCCCCGCGGATGCGGGGAAAACAGATATACAACGAGCAGCAGGTAGTATAATCCGGGATCACCCCCGCGGATGCGGGGAAAACGCATACTTTCGAAGTGATGAGGACGCCGAAAGGGGATCACCCCCGCGGATGCGGGGAAAACTTACAATCCATGTCAGATACCTCCAAACAGTAGGGATCACCCCCGCGGATGCGGGGAAAACTGCAAAAAAACGAGTACGGCGACGATATACTCGGGATCACCCCCGCGGATGCGGGGAAAACTGTATATCCCGCAGTATCGGCACGGTACAGGTGGGATCACCCCCGCGGATGCGGGGAAAACTATTACACCGTTCGCAGTCGCCAAACGTGCTGAGGATCACCCCCGCGGATGCGGGGAAAACGGAGATAGTACGTCCTTGACGGACGTGCAAAAGCGGATCACCCCCGCGGATGCGGGGAAAACCGTGAAGAGCTTGTACGGCAGCCGCTGAAATACGGATCACCCCCGCGGATGCGGGGAAAACTGCAAAGAGCCCTATCTGCAAACGGCTATGACGGGATCACCCCCGCGGATGCGGGGAAAACTTAACGGAGGTATGAAAAATGAAAATTACCATGAGGATCACCCCCGCGGATGCGGGGAAAACGACTTCCCGGGAGCGGCGGCGTTCATTCTTGACGGATCACCCCCGCGGATGCGGGGAAAACTACAACGGCTACTGCCACACTTACAATTGTACAGGATCACCCCCGCGGATGCGGGGAAAACAACACTTGACATTATCGGAAGAATGCTGTATAAGGATCACCCCCGCAGGTGCGGGGAAAACCTACACATACCCGCCGCGACCGTAAAGGAGAAAGGATCACCCCCGCAGGTGCGGGGAAAACGAGCACAAACGCCGCCGGGAAAATCGTCGTTGGGATCACCCCCGCAGGTGCGGGGAAAACGCGGACTGCAACGGCTTCACTTTTCGCCGAAACGGATCACCCCCGCAGGTGCGGGGAAAACTGTCAAGAATTCATCCACTTCTGCATTTTCATAGGATCACCCCCGCAGGTGCGGGGAAAACCGGGCGGCGGCAGCGGACCCGGGGATACTATCGGGGATCACCCCCGCAGGTGCGGGGAAAACTTTTTCTTTGTTTTCCTTCTTTTGCCGATACCGGGATCACCCCCGCAGGTGCGGGGAAAACTACGCGCTGATTGACTTCCGCATATTCCTTGCCGGATCACCCCCGCAGGTGCGGGGAAAACCTATACTGTTTGCGACAGGCGGGTCGTGCATGGGGATCACCCCCGCAGGTGCGGGGAAAACATCGCAGCAATGCTCAGAAAGCGGTAAAATATAGGATCACCCCCGCAGGTGCGGGGAAAACAATGCTTTACATTATTGCGCAAATACTGTATAAGGATCACCCCCGCAGGTGCGGGGAAAACAAGTCGCATGGGCGAGAAAGATCCGCGCGGGTGGGATCACCCCCGCAGGTGCGGGGAAAACTTTGGGCAACAGCCCCCGTTGCCGCTTGCATGAGGATCACCCCCGCAGGTGCGGGGAAAACTTCCGCAACCTCCTTTGCAATACGAGGGACTTGGGATCACCCCCGCAGGTGCGGGGAAAACGTACTCAGCCTGCAATTTCCGAAACCGCCTCCCTGGATCACCCCCGCGGATGCGGGGAAAACTATGAGCAGCTCGTCGGCGGCGGCGAAACGCTGGGATCACCCCCGCGGATGCGGGGAAAACGCTGCTTGCATTGGTTGGTATTTTGTGGTATCAGGATCACCCCCGCGGATGCGGGGAAAACAAGTGCGACTTGATGATATATTCGAAAAAATCAGGATCACCCCCGCGGATGCGGGGAAAACAAGGCAGGGAAGCGGCGAAAAAGCTCCCGGGCAGGATCACCCCCGCGGATGCGGGGAAAACCATTTTTGAGTCCAGACAAGCGGCGGCTGAATAGGATCACCCCCGCGGATGCGGGGAAAACTTGGAAGTTCTTTTTTCACAGCCCCGAATTGTAGGATCACCCCCGCGGATGCGGGGAAAACTTCCGTTTGCATCATATGTAATATTTTCGCATGGGATCACCCCCGCGGATGCGGGGAAAACCTAAAGGTTGCGTTGTGCGGGCCAGTGCAAACAGGATCACCCCCGCGGATGCGGGGAAAACCTAAAGGTTGCGTTGTGCGGGCCAGTGCAAACAGGATCACCCCCGCGGATGCGGGGAAAACCCCGATGCGATATACAGAAAGGCGAAAAAACAGGGATCACCCCCGCGGATGCGGGGAAAACCCTAACTGCTTGATTTTCCTTATCTTTTTTGACAAATCACCCCCGCGGATGCGGGGAAAACCCGTTGTACCCATCAAATAATGGGCAGGTACTGGGATCACCCCCGCGGATGCGGGGAAAACGCGACCTCGGCATGTCGTTAAACTGCCGTTTTGGGATCACCCCCGCGGATGCGGGGAAAACTATTCTTTCTGTCGATGTTGCCGCTACAATGTAGGATCACCCCCGCGGATGCGGGGAAAACTTGCCGTTAAACGTCAACTGATACGTTGCGTAAGGATCACCCCCGCGGATGCGGGGAAAACCTGGGACAGTTCCGACTTGATACCAGTATATTAGGGTCACCCCCGCGGATGCGGGGAAAACGCAGCCAAAGTATTTCAGCGGCTGCCGTACAAGGGATCACCCCCGCGGATGCGGGGAAAACAACAACCGAAAACGTATCTTTCGTATATCAGCCGGATCACCCCCGCAGGTGCGGGGAAAACCTTTTTCTTCAACTGAAATTGGGAAAAAAAAGGGGATCACCCCCGCAGGTGCGGGGAAAACACGTTGTAGACGATGCATTCGGGTCATCAGGCAGGATCACCCCCGCAGGTGCGGGGAAAACATCCGGATGAGCGTTTCGGTTTTGCTTTTGCCGTGGATCACCCCCGCAGGTGCGGGGAAAACTGTTTTTGAACGCGCTCCGCCTGAAATTTTACTCAGGATCACCCCCGCAGGTGCGGGGAAAACATGATGCAGTGTCCGGATGTTTCGCCGTCGGCGGGATCACCCCCGCAGGTGCGGGGAAAACGAAACTGTATGCCGTCAGGTTGCGGCTCGGCTAGGATCACCCCCGCAGGTGCGGGGAAAACGAGGCTTCACCGAGGTTACAGGCGGTGACGCAGAGGATCACCCCCGCAGGTGCGGGGAAAACACGGCTGAAATCGATACGACTCAACAGGAACGGGGATCACCCCCGCAGGTGCGGGGAAAACTTGCTGCCCGCATCAGTTGAGCGGCAGCCCATGGGATCACCCCCGCAGGTGCGGGGAAAACGCGAATTTTCCGTTGATACAACCGGGAAAAAAAGGATCACCCCCGCAGGTGCGGGGAAAACCTTTTCCGGTTAGTCTTTCTGTGCAGTCTGCGAGGATCACCCCCGCAGGTGCGGGGAAAACGAGGACAAAGCGGACATATCGACCGGATATGACGGATCACCCCCGCAGGTGCGGGGAAAACTTTTCTCCGCGTTTGCCGATGACGCGATCGTGAGGATCACCCCCGCAGGTGCGGGGAAAACCTGTATCGGAGTTTATAGCAACGCCGTTATTACGGATCACCCCCGCAGGTGCGGGGAAAACGCGGACAATCGCATAATCCTGCCCAAGCTTGAGGATCACCCCCGCAGGTGCGGGGAAAACCATTTTGTCCGTCAATGCCGTTGCTACGATGTAGGATCACCCCCGCAGGTGCGGGGAAAACCTATACTGTAAAGCGAAAGGCGTGCGGCATGAAGGATCACCCCCGCAGGTGCGGGGAAAACCTTTTTGTTCCTGACGGACAGGAGATAGCGGATGGATCACCCCCGCAGGTGCGGGGAAAACGCTTTTTGACGCTTTTTATGCTTTTTATGTGCGGGATCACCCCCGCAGGTGCGGGGAAAACTTGGATTGCTAAAAAAATCAAGCTCGGTCAAGAGGATCACCCCCGCAGGTGCGGGGAAAACCGGTTGTACCGGCTGATATAAGCACAAAGTCTAGGATCACCCCCGCAGGTGCGGGGAAAACCCTCCGGCATAACAGGAGTGACAACACTAAAAAGGATCACCCCCGCAGGTGCGGGGAAAACCAATCCTCCGATTCGGCGGACGCAAGACGCCCAGGATCACCCCCGCAGGTGCGGGGAAAACCGGTTATGCCCGAAGCTGTTACAACCGCTTTTAGGATCACCCCCGCAGGTGCGGGGAAAACTGGCTCAACAAAATTAACTTTCCCGGCTTTCTAGGATCACCCCCGCAGGTGCGGGGAAAACAGAACTGGCAGAAAAAGCTCGAAGAGCAGGCTGGGATCACCCCCGCAGGTGCGGGGAAAACCATGCGGCTCCGCGGTCGCCACAACAGCATAGAGGATCACCCCCGCAGGTGCGGGGAAAACCAGTCATTTACCAGGCTGCGCAAGCACCGCCTAGGATCACCCCCGCAGGTGCGGGGAAAACGCAAAGGAAGATGCAGCCTTGAATGCGGGGGCAGGATCACCCCCGCAGGTGCGGGGAAAACGTACGAAGTATCATTAGAAACGGGGGAATACCGGGATCACCCCCGCAGGTGCGGGGAAAACACGCTGTTATGTGCAGGTATGCATTGTAGTCCGGGATCACCCCCGCAGGTGCGGGGAAAACCACAACCGCTCTTCGGGCTTTGGTCGCTGAGGAGGATCACCCCCGCAGGTGCGGGGAAAACTCGATATAATAAAGTCCTCTATATCACCGATTAGGATCACCCCCGCAGGTGCGGGGAAAACATACAACCAACACCGCCAAAACATGATATAACAGGATCACCCCCGCAGGTGCGGGGAAAACTATAATCAGGTTCAACACGAGATGTCCCAGAAAGGATCACCCCCGCAGGTGCGGGGAAAACTAACTGCAACCAAATTTGCGACAGAAAACTGAGGGATCACCCCCGCAGGTGCGGGGAAAACCCCTGTTTCTGGTACTTCTCGCGTTGAGCCTGAGGATCACCCCCGCAGGTGCGGGGAAAACCCGGGTGCGGTAACAACAGCTTTTACGTGGGCAGGATCACCCCCGCAGGTGCGGGGAAAACCTTACTGCTGGTGGCGGTTCTACGAAACTAAAAGGATCACCCCCGCAGGTGCGGGGAAAACGCTTGCAACCCTGCGCGCCGAATACTGGGACAAGGATCACCCCCGCAGGTGCGGGGAAAACCTGTCTGGAAGGCTGCTTCCGGCAGGGGAATCGGGATCACCCCCGCAGGTGCGGGGAAAACTGAATGCCCAGCTTGCGCCCTCAACTGTGATTAGGATCACCCCCGCAGGTGCGGGGAAAACGTAAAGCATAGCAAGGCATATACGCAATGCACAGGATCACCCCCGCAGGTGCGGGGAAAACTCCGAGCCTCGACAGGACGCACCGGAAGCAGCAGGATCACCCCCGCAGGTGCGGGGAAAACGATTATCCCTAAGCACATTCATGGGCAAAAAACGGATCACCCCCGCAGGTGCGGGGAAAACCGTTCGAGACTTCCACCGCGTCCCACTCAACGAGGATCACCCCCGCAGGTGCGGGGAAAACAATAAAATCTCAAGCGTCTAAACGAGGAAGCCAGGATCACCCCCGCAGGTGCGGGGAAAACAAAGCTTTCAAAATCCGAATGTTCCTTTTCGTAGGATCACCCCCGCAGGTGCGGGGAAAACAGCGATAAAGACCTTTTGAATTTTTTCAAATCGGGATCACCCCCGCAGGTGCGGGGAAAACATTGCAATTTGCGGACGCAGGGTGAGTTCGTGAGGATCACCCCCGCAGGTGCGGGGAAAACCAGACCGTGCAGTATATGCAGGACCCGGAGCGGGGATCACCCCCGCAGGTGCGGGGAAAACATTGTGGATTATTTTTATTCCTTTGGAGCAGCAGGATCACCCCCGCAGGTGCGGGGAAAACTCTGCTGCGACAGTGTGTGTCACACCTGTAAAAGGATCACCCCCGCAGGTGCGGGGAAAACTTTGGTGGAGCATCCGCGACTAAAAACGAACCGGGATCACCCCCGCAGGTGCGGGGAAAACAATGCTATACATGGCAAGCGGCTTAACGTGGTAGGATCACCCCCGCAGGTGCGGGGAAAACCGAAGCCGACAAGTGGCACGCTTCCGGCGTCAAGGATCACCCCCGCAGGTGCGGGGAAAACGTACTGAGCGATGATGTAACACTGCACGAAGCAGGATCACCCCCGCAGGTGCGGGGAAAACTTAGTCCTCTGCTTGTCGAATCTCCGGCAGGCCGGATCACCCCCGCAGGTGCGGGGAAAACTTAGTCCTCTGCTTGTCGAATCTCCGGCAGGCCGGATCACCCCCGCAGGTGCGGGGAAAACGTTGCCAACGTGGATCATGTGGCCGACCTGCTGGGATCACCCCCGCAGGTGCGGGGAAAACCTGATGCGTCTTTGCATGTCCCGGCTTTGCGGAGGATCACCCCCGCAGGTGCGGGGAAAACCAACCTTGACCCAAGGAACACGTTTGTTGTGTAGGATCACCCCCGCAGGTGCGGGGAAAACATAAACAGCTTGCGCACGAGAGCGGCGATATAAGGATCACCCCCGCAGGTGCGGGGAAAACCTATCTGGAAGGCTGCTTCCGGCAGGGGCATTGGGATCACCCCCGCAGGTGCGGGGAAAACGTGTACGATGATAATTGCGCAGTCCTTGAGGAGGGATCACCCCCGCAGGTGCGGGGAAAACTGTCGTAAAGCATATCAACGGACTGCGTACAGAGGATCACCCCCGCAGGTGCGGGGAAAACGCCGCGCTCCGCGAACGCGCGCAGATGTCCCTGAGGATCACCCCCGCAGGTGCGGGGAAAACCCACACAAACCGCGAATGAAATCATCAGTAAAAGGATCACCCCCGCAGGTGCGGGGAAAACCTGTTTTCAGCACCATTTTTTCTGCCTCTGTCAGGATCACCCCCGCAGGTGCGGGGAAAACACGGGCTTGCAAGCGCACCGACGGCAGTTACCGGGATCACCCCCGCAGGTGCGGGGAAAACAGGGCTGTTATAGCAGCCTTAAACTCTTCTTTGGGATCACCCCCGCAGGTGCGGGGAAAACTGCGCGGGCATCTCTCGGCCGTCAAACAGAACGGGATCACCCCCGCAGGTGCGGGGAAAACAGCTGCAATTCGTCAATTATTACAGGCAAACTAGGATCACCCCCGCAGGTGCGGGGAAAACAGTGAAAAGCAGGAGCCCATGCGGAGAAAAATAGGATCACCCCCGCAGGTGCGGGGAAAACTGGGGTTTTGGCTTTCGCTTCGGGCGGTGCTTAGGATCACCCCCGCAGGTGCGGGGAAAACGCTCTTTAAGCTTGTTGCAGCAAAAGCGGTGGAGGATCACCCCCGCAGGTGCGGGGAAAACAACCCACGGTGCGTCCACGGCCTGTCGCTAAGAGGATCACCCCCGCAGGTGCGGGGAAAACGAAACTCGAGATTGCGTTCAGGCGGGGCCGAGCGGATCACCCCCGCAGGTGCGGGGAAAACGCCTGTTACTGCTGCGGTTACGCCGCTGAAGCCGGATCACCCCCGCAGGTGCGGGGAAAACCAATCTTCCCCAAACCCAACCCACAACAATATAGGATCACCCCCGCAGGTGCGGGGAAAACCAACGGGTTCGATAATCACATCCTTCACATTAAGGATCACCCCCGCAGGTGCGGGGAAAACCAATCTTCCCCAAACCCAACCCACAACAATATAGGATCACCCCCGCAGGTGCGGGGAAAACGCAATATATAACCGCGAAATGTTTTACTACCCAGGATCACCCCCGCAGGTGCGGGGAAAACTTTGTCGCTGAATCCAACAACGATAAGGCGAAAGGATCACCCCCGCAGGTGCGGGGAAAACAATGAGCGGGTACGGTTCCGATCTCGCCGTCGGGGATCACCCCCGCAGGTGCGGGGAAAACGACAGTCATTGCGCAAATAATGTATTTCATCAAGGATCACCCCCGCAGGTGCGGGGAAAACCGGAAACGAAAGACCGAATTGAATACGATGATAGGATCACCCCCGCAGGTGCGGGGAAAACATATTGCAAATGCGGAGCTTTACAACCCCAATAGGATCACCCCCGCAGGTGCGGGGAAAACTCCTTTTACATTAACATCGATAATTCGTTCA
>ULXP01007394.1_pt1 | contig 16115 bp, 10 predicted proteins | sample 1961351 | NCBI WGS metagenome assembly ULXP01 (sample SAMEA4835840, study PRJEB28245) | human gut metagenome | biome: gut microbiome; material: fecal sample | place: Denmark | collected 2008 | reverse complement strand
CATGATACCTGCATCAGTTGCGGCATCTGCCACAAAAGCTGTCCTTATCACGCAATCGTTTATATTCCTGTTCCTTGCGAAGAATCTTGTCCTGTCAAAGCGATCAACAAAGATGAACACGGTATAGAGCATATCGACGAGAACAAATGTATTTATTGCGGTAAATGTATGAATGCTTGTCCTTTCGGGGCCATTTTTGAAATATCACAGACATTCGATGTGTTGCAACGCATCCGTAAAGGAGAACAAGTGGTAGCCATTGTCGCGCCATCTATTTTAGGGCAATTCAGCACAACTATCGAACAGGTATATGGTGCATTCAGACAAATCGGTTTCACCGATATAATTGAAGTGGCACAAGGCGCCATGTCTACCGTAGAACACGAAGCACACGAACTGATAGAGAAGTTGGAGGAAGGACAGAAATTCATGACCACTTCATGCTGTCCATCGTACATCGAGCTGGTGAACAAGTATATTCCCGATATGAAAAAATACGTTTCCGGCACAGGTTCGCCTATGTATTATGCAGCACGTATAGCCAAAGAGAAGTATCCTGATGCAAAGATCGTATTCGTAGGCCCATGTGTAGCCAAACGTAAAGAGGCCCAACGTGATGAAGCTGTGGATTTTGTGATGACGTTTGAGGAAGTTTCTTCTATTTTCGATGCTTTCGAAGTCAACTTGGAGATTGTACAGCCATACGCCATGGAATTCTCATCTGTTCGCGAAGCGCATGGGTTTGCACAAGCCGGCGGCGTGATGGGAGCCGTAAAGGCATTCCTGAAAATGGAAGCGGACAAAATCAATGCCATACAGGTATCCGATTTAAACAAGAAGAATATCGGAACATTACGTGCATACGCAAAATCGGGAAAAGCTCCCGGACAGTTCATCGAAGTGATGGCCTGCGAGGGGGGGTGTATCACAGGACCCAGTACTCATAGCGGCAGTAACGGGAAACGTCAGTTGGTACAAGAACTGGCTAAACAGGAAAAGACGTATTAAAAGTAGAAAACTGCCTTAGCGGAAAGACGTTATTCGCAATCCTTCACCATAGGGAAGTGTGTCAAAATGAAAACAATCTATCATTTTGACACACCTTTGAATGTATAAAGTTCATTGTGTGCCACTAGGCAAACGCATGGAGGCCGCCCCTACAGTAGCTGGTGAGCTTTTCAGGTTTTCCATTAATAAAAAAGTACGAATGAAGCAACTGATTGATAAATTGCGCCATAAACATAGCTTGACCGGCGAAGAATATGCTATTCTCCTCACCTGTCAGGACGCTGATACTTTAATGTATCTCCAACAACAGGCCCAAGAGGTTACTTTAGCGCATTTCGGGAATGCCATCTTTATCCGTGGGCTTATCGAGGTGGGCAACCGATGTCGTAACAATTGCTATTATTGCGGAATAAGAAAAGGAAATCCTGCTGTGGCCCGCTACGCATTAAAGCGCGAAACCATTTTGGAATGTTGCTGTGAAGGATACGCACTCGGGTTCCGTACCTTCGTAATGCAAGGCGGCGAAGACCCTGCCTTGACAGACGAGTGGATAGAAGCAACCGTAGCCGCCATCCGCAATGAGTTCTCCGATTGTGCCATCACCCTTTCGTTAGGAGAGAAATCACGGGAAGCATACGAGCGTTTTTTCCGGGCAGGAGCGAACCGATACCTGCTTCGGCACGAAACACATAACGAACAGCATTACCGGAAACTCCATCCTGAAGAAATGTCACTAAAGCATCGCCTCCAATGTTTACAATGGCTGAAAGAAATAGGATATCAAACCGGAACAGGAATCATGGTAGGTAGTCCGGGACAAACTCTGCCCCATCTGGTAGAAGACCTGTTGTTCATAGAACAGTTCCATCCCCAGATGATTGGTATAGGTCCTTTTATCCCCCACCATGAAACACCATTCGGAATGGAACCGGCCGGAAGTGTGGAAATGACTCTCAAGCTATTATCCCTTTTCCGGTTGATGCACCCGTCCGCCCTGATTCCATCGACCACCGCCCTTGCCACCTTGTCACCGGACGGACGGGAAAAAGGGATATTGGCAGGAGCTAATGTAGTGATGCCCAATCTCTCCCCTCGGGAGCAAAGAGAAAAATATGCTTTGTATGACAACAAAGCAGCTTTCGGCGCCGAAGCCGCCGAAGGTCTACGAAACTTGGCACAACGATTGGAAACAATCGGTTACCGGATATCAACAGATAGAGGTGATTATAATCACTAACCCCTAATAAATATGTATAAAGCAGATTCTAAAATAGCGGAAGAATTCATTGACCACCAGGAAATACTGGAAACACTGGAGTATGCCCGCAGCAACAAAAGTAATCGTGCTCTGATAGAGCAACTGATTGACAAAGCCGCCCGATGCAAAGGACTATCCCATCGTGAGGCAGCGTTACTATTGGAATGTGACCAACCGGATTTGATAGAACGTATCTTCCATCTGGCACAGGAAATCAAACATAAGTTTTACGGTAACCGTATTGTGATGTTCGCCCCCCTGTACCTTTCCAATTATTGTGTGAACGGATGTGTTTACTGTCCTTATCATTTGAAGAACAAGACCATAGCACGCAAGAAACTGACACAAGAAGAAATTCGTAAGGAAGTAATTGCCTTGCAGGATATGGGACACAAACGTCTGGCACTGGAAGCAGGAGAAGACCCGCTACGGAACCCTATAGAATATATATTGGAATCCATCCGGACCATTTATAGCATCAAGCATAAAAACGGAGCCATCCGACGGGTCAATGTCAACATAGCCGCCACCACCATAGAAAACTATCGCAAACTGAAAGACGCAGGTATCGGCACTTATATTTTGTTTCAGGAAACTTATCATAAAGAAAATTACGAAGCCCTGCATCCTACCGGTCCGAAAAGCAAATATGCTTATCATACCGAAGCGATGGACCGTGCCATGGAAGCGGGCATTGACGATGTAGGACTAGGTGTTTTATTCGGGCTGAATACCTACCGCTATGACTTTGTAGGATTATTAATGCATGCCGAACATCTGGAAGCCACTTTCGGAGTAGGTCCGCATACCATCAGCGTTCCTCGTATTTGTCCGGCAGATGATATCGCCACGCAAGACTTTCCGGACGCCATCTCGGACGAGATATTCTGTAAGATTGTGGCAGTAATCCGTATTGCTGTTCCTTATACAGGCATGATTATCTCTACAAGGGAATCGGCTGCAACCCGACGTAAGGTCTTGAATCTGGGAATTTCACAAATCAGCGGTGGTTCCCGGACCAGCGTAGGCGGTTATGCCATTCCGGAAACACCGGAAGAAAACTCGGCACAATTCGATATCAGCGATACCCGTACCTTGGATGAAGTAGTGAACTGGTTGCTCGATTTAGGGCACATTCCCAGTTTCTGTACAGCTTGTTACCGAGAAGGACGTACAGGTGACCGCTTTATGTCATTAGTCAAATCGGGACAAATTGCTAATTGTTGTGCACCCAATGCATTGATGACACTGAAAGAGTATCTGGAAGATTATGCGACAGCGGATACACGAGCCAAGGGAATCCAATTGATAAAAAAAGAATTGGAACACGTTCCCAATCCGAAAATAAAAGAAATAGCAACCCGTAACCTGAAAAAGATAGAAGAAGGGAAACGAGATTTCAGATTCTAATCCGGCCCACGCGCCGGGCGATGTTTCCAGACTGATAAAGTAACCACATATGAGTTTAAACAACACCCCATCTGCCAACCGCCTGCACGTCGCCCTCTTCGGGCGGCGCAACAGTGGCAAGTCCTCTTTAATCAATGCCTTGACCGGACAGGATACTGCCCTTGTATCGGATATCCCCGGTACCACGACAGACACCGTGAGCAAAGCCATGGAGATTCAAGGAATCGGCCCTTGTCTCTTTATCGACACACCGGGATTTGACGATGAAGGAGAATTAGGAGAAATGCGCATCATCCGCACGCTGAAAGCCATCGAACGAACAGACATAGCCTTACTTCTTTGTGAAGACGAAGCCCATGAAGAGGAAAAGAAGTGGATGAAGCAATTGGAGGAAAAAAACATCCCTGTCATCTTGCTACTGAACAAGGCTGACATACGAAAAGACATAGCATCCACCCTACTCCGTATAGAAAAAGATTGCGGTCAAAAGCCTCTCGTTATCAGCGCAAAGGAAAGAACAGGTATAAAGAAGATACATCAGGCGATTCTGGAAAAGTTACCGGCAGATTTCGGGCAACAAACCATTACCGGAAATCTGGTTAAAGAAGGAGATTTAGTGCTCTTAGTCATGCCGCAAGATATACAGGCTCCCAAAGGCCGTCTCATCCTTCCACAAGTACAGACGATGCGCGAATTATTGGACAAGAAATGCCTGGTGATGAGTTGTACAACAGACCAAATAGCTTCCACCTTGCAGGCTCTGTCCCGCCCTCCGAAACTGATTATAACCGACTCCCAGGTTTTTCATACCGTTTATGAACAAAAGCCGGCAGATAGCCTTCTCACCTCTTTCTCTGTCCTGATGGCAGGATATAAGGGAGATATACATTATTATATAGAAGGAGCCTCAGCCATAGACTGCCTCACCCCACAGTCACGGGTACTGATAGCGGAAGCCTGCACTCATGCCCCTGCCACCGAGGACATAGGCAGAGTAAAGCTTCCACGTATGTTGCGTAAAAAGATAGGCGAAGAGCTACAAATAGATATCGTTGCAGGTACAGACTTTCCGGAGGATTTGACACCCTATCACTTAATCATTCATTGCGGAGCCTGCATGTTCAATCGCAAATATGTACTAAACCGGATTGATAATGCCCGTAAGCAACAGATTCCCATGACTAATTATGGAGTGGCTATTGCACACTTGAACGGGATATTGGATAAGATAGCGTATTAAAAAGACATCTGTTCTTTTTTTGTTTCTATCACCACAAACCATTTATTTTCAACGGTTTGTGGTGTAAAAGGATCCGTAATTCCCCTTAACTGGTATGTATGTGGATTTTTACCATTGTTTCTGAAGACTCATAGATTTTCCTTCTTGATGTGTCCTACATGATGGTTCATCCATTTACTTCATTTACAAGGCCTTATCGTGCAAACACTTAGTTGAATTTATAGTTTCACCAAGGTGAAGCAATCGTATCACTTGGGTGACTACGCCTCTCCACTTAGGTGCCAATGTATTGTCACCTAGGTGAAACAACAAAAAAAAACAGACAAAAGATAAGCATTCGGGCTTGTACGTGTTTTTTCCAGTCATAACAAAATCAAAAGCCTGGAGAGAAATACATAAGAGGCCGAATGCTTACAGTTCTTCCATAAACTTGACCGACGAGTGAACAATGCTCCAATCCATATATTCCCACGCAGGGTGTGACCATCTTCGATATTGCCGAATACTGGGCCATTGATGTTTCAATCCACACACCCACGTAGGGTGTGACATCCTATACCTTGGGTACATAACATGGTACTGGAGGTTTCAATCCACACACCCACGTAGGGTGTGACCTTGGAAGCCATCCGCATTAAAGGCAAGTTCGAGAGTTTCAATCCACACACCCACGTAGGGTGTGACCATACCCCACATCTTTTCTTGCCAATCACGTTGTTTCAATCCACACACCCACGTAGGGTGTGACTGGTTGTCTATACACGTGTTCACCTCATCATTGTTTCAATCCACACACCCACGTAGGGTGTGACACAGTATCGATATTAGACTTCCATTGCCAATAACGTTTCAATCCACACACCCACGTAGGGTGTGACACCCGTCAGCACATAACCGCCATCGGCGAAGGTGTTTCAATCCACACACCCACGTAGGGTGTGACTATTCAACGAACAGGAGAAAGACTCCTCGGACATGTTTCAATCCACACACCCACGTAGGGTGTGACTTTTCGTTTTTCTATATGTTGATGGCGATTTCTTGTTTCAATCCACACACCCACGTAGGGTGTGACTAGGGTGCTGTGTGAGTTCAACGTTTATAGACAAGTTTCAATCCACACACCCACGTAGGGTGTGACAACTTTCATCGACTGGTATGACCAAGCACCGGAGGTTTCAATCCACACACCCACGTAGGGTGTGACGATTTTGACCGGTCAAATTCCAATCAACCAGAGGTTTCAATCCACACACCCACGTAGGGTGTGACCAATTAGAACCAGAAACTTGAGGCTCAAAAATAGTTTCAATCCACACACCCACGTAGGGTGTGACTGCTTCGTTTGCTCAGGCAAAGAAACTTATTTCTGTTTCAATCCACACACCCACGTAGGGTGTGACTAAAGGAGCTTCTTGTATCGGGTTTCGCGGATTTGTTTCAATCCACACACCCACGTAGGGTGTGACTCTTTCAATCCGTGCAACGGAGTATCTCCAACGCTGGTTTCAATCCACACACCCACGTAGGGTGTGACCACCTCCTCACCGATCATGTATTCATCCGGATTGTTTCAATCCACACACCCACGTAGGGTGTGACTCCGCATGCCGGATGCGTATTACCCGATAGCGGAAGTTTCAATCCACACACCCACGTAGGGTGTGACGTGTGTGTGTGTGTGTGTGTGTGTGTGTGTGTGGTTTCAATCCACACACCCACGTAGGGTGTGACTCTATATCTAATAACATATTATAAATCAGCAAGTTTAATCCACTGTTATGCGAATCATCATTATTATTCAACTTCATAACGAAGAAATACTCTACAAATAATTTAATCTACTGATTATTAACACATGCGAAGATACTACTTTTTTTGTAACACACCACATTCGCATTATATTATAAGAGCCTCCTCAACTTTATAAGCCGTTTCAACACCTATTACTTCTACCCTCTTATTCTCATTTTTACTAAGAATATAAAAACGAACACTATCAAGAGACATATCAATAATATCCCTAACTCTCCCTTTTAAAAGAGAATATTGCGCTTCCGTCACTACACACTCAAAGACTGAGTTCTGCACCCTCTGTCCATAATCCAAACATGCCTTGGCCACACATCGTAAACGGCGAGCCCCCTCTTTGCTTGTAGTATCCACATCGTAAGTCACAAGAATGTACATAATTAAAAATCATTTTATAAGAAATACCGGATAATCGTCAATATCCTGCCTGATATATCTTGCCATTAACATAGCCTGCACATAAGGCAGAAGCCCTATTTCAACTTTTTCATTAAGATAAGGATGAATTATCACTTCCCTTTTCCTTGCCTGCCATGCAGTAATAAAAGTCTTTTTCCCTTTATCTGTCATAACAACCCCATTATCACCTTGGAACAAGAAGTCTTTTACTGAAATCTGTCTTTTATTAATCAACGACAAAATAAAACGGTCGCCAAGGTAAGCACGTAACTCTTCCATCATATCTAAAGCCAACGACGTGCGCCCTGGACGGAGTGTATGGAGAAACCCGACGTATGGATCAAGGCCAACAGTTTCGAGAGCGGCCGCAACATCATTGGCAATCAAGGTATATGCAAAAGACAACATGGCATTCACCGCATCCTTGGGAGGACGACGATTGCGACCATGAAATGGAAAATCAGTCTTCTGATTAAGTATCAAGATTGGCAATACCTCAAAATAGGCATTCGAAGACATCCCCTCATAACCAATTAATTCCGTCTTATCTTGAGCCTTCAAAACATCACGTTTGGCACGTTCCAATACTTGCACCGCTCTATTAATGTCTTCATTCTCACCATAATCACGAATATATCTCCTCAATATATTGCGATAGTTTTGAATCTTACCACCAATCATCAACCGAACCACATGCAACGACCAAGATGCATCGTCCGACAATTGGTACTGCTTTTTGCGTAACAGAACATTTCCTTTCGTAGCACCTTGAACCCTGCTGATGAATCTGCCTTGTGGAGAAAGAAATGTGAGTGATATACCATTGTCACTACACAATTTCATCACACCGGGACTTGCGCCCATATATCCGAACGTAACGATGCCTTCTATATTTATGACAGGAATACGAAACACCTCCTCCTGCTGAACAGATATAACGACATTCAGCCCATCCTTACTAAGATACGCTTCCGGTGTCGTCACATACAAAGTATTCAATAGTTTTCTCATAGATACAGATTTTTAGTAAGGTAATTATCTACCGAAGTACAATTATTTACCATTTCCGGCATGCAAATATCTTTCAGCGAGCACTTGTCACAATGTTTCCCATATTCAGCCTTCGGGATAACCGCTTTACTAAATATATCGTGCATATCCCGGGCACATTGTCTGACTATATCTCGCAGTTCCTCCGTTATATCCACATTAACCCGATGGCGAAGCTCCCCATAAAAGAAAGCGCCGTATGGTATATGGATAGCATACATTTCTTCTATGCACATGATTTGTGCTGCCAACTGCACTTCATCCACCTCGTTTCTTTTCGGTTTGCCATGCTTATACTCCACAGCAACCGGTTGCCATCGCCCCGGATAGTTGGGATGCAAGATAGTATTTTCAAGAGATGAGGAAGGAAACAACTCTATGGCATCAGAGATTCCATAGAGTCCAAGTTCACGCGAAGCGATATTCACCGCACGCAATGTTATCTGGTCACCACACTTCTGTCTATAAAACGGATCATCTACATGCTTGTGCAGAATCTGTCCTTCGATGGTGAGACGATTATCGCCCCATTGCTGCTCAATGTGTATCAAAGCCCATTGCCGGGGACAGAACCTAAAGTGCTGAATCCCCGACAACATGAGCATATCGTCTTCATTGTACATACGATGGAATTATATCAGTTCCTCAATAGTTACATTTGATGGAGCATTCTCCTTATCTATAGTAACTGAATAATCGATGAATGAGCGTGATGCTCCATCGCAGACTTTCTCCACTTTTACCAATTCAAACAACTTGTTGGCGGGAGCATTACCCAATATGGAGTCATGCTTGAAGACTATCAGTTTTTGAGCACTCATCAATCCACGTGCCGCCGAACGATCCACATCGAACATATTCTTTAATGCGTTCCAAAATAGTTCAAGGTCTTCTTCAGAAAATCCTGTCTGTTGTGCCAAGTTGGCGGAGATGAAGCCGTGACAGACGTAGAGGCCATAAGGAATGGTGGCTTTACGTCCCATTGTACGATTGCCACCATCTTGTTTTTCTGCTTCTTTCTCTGTTGCTACTGCCATACGAGTAATAGAATGTTCCGCTACAGCAATTGGATCTATAGAACGAGCAAAGGTGAACTGGATAGGGCCACGAACTTGACCCGCATTTTTACCTGTTGACATAACTGCGCCGAATGTTCTGATATCGAAGTAATTATTACACATAAAACGACGTGCTGCTTCTATTTTGTCCTTTGCATTTTTTACTTCTGAATCATCATGTGCATTATCAATCAAAGTATTCAGGACTGCCTTCTCTTTGATAAATATATCAAAGCCATTCACAAGCCCTTTTGCTATTTGTACATAGTTACGAACCTTGCGTTTCAAACAGACATCCGTAACAAGTCCCATACCTGTTTCGGCATCCACACGTGGTAGATTACCCGCATCCGGATCACCATTTGGGTTACCATCTTTTACATCAAATATGTAAACGAAATCAATTCTATTCTTTAGTTCTGACATAACTTTATATTTTTAAAATTATTATTCCATTTCTTTATTTTCCTTGTTCATAAAAAGGTCTTGACGTTGATGATAATATCCCACAAAGAACCGTCCTTGATCTTGCAGGTTAAGATGTGGAGGAAATCCTTTTGCATCAAGTTTGGATATAATTTCCTGTTTCAGCTTCTCATAGAACACTTGTCCACCCGGATTCAACTTCTCTATATGATGAGTAGAAAGGTTGAGCACCGTGGCAAAAACCATGGAAGGAGTTGCTGATGCAGCATTCATATAGCGTTCTCGAATGGAATGAATACCATTGGCATCCTCCTGTATCTTGTCAAGTACGGCAAATAGCCTTCCACAAAGATACCCTTGATTTTGATTTTCTTTGTCTAACATAACATCTAATTTTTTATGGTTGTTATTTTCGTTTAGTCTGTTGAGATATGCCTTGATGATAGCAGCACGCACTATATTGACGGATTGTTCTGCACGTATGCGACGAATACATGCTTGAAAGAGAGAAGCCGGATACGGCAACCCTTGAAATATGCTTCTCACCACAGCATCAGGAAGGTTGGGAGTCGCATCACTTGACTTTCCTCCAAGAGTAACATTTCCAAGAATGGAATGCAGTCCCAAGTACGGCTTCTTATCTTTGCGAGTGTCCACCATCTCCATATCTGTAAAATGCTTACTTATCAAACCTGCAAACTCACGCAAAGGCATCTCATTCCAATATACTACCGCAATTCTTGCCGAATTAGGAGCCAAACCCAAAATGAAGAATTTGTCATCATCGTTTGCCGATAATTTTCCGTTATAGATAGACTGGAAAGTATCATATACTAACTTTATACGCCTGTTTGGGTCGTCATTTTCTTCTTCAATCCGCCCCAACAAAGAAAATAAACTATTCTCGGACTCTTTTGAAGCCTCGCTATTGGAGGAAGCCCAGAAAAGATAAGTACGTGAGCCCACCATAAACTTATTGTGAGAATCCGAACGCAGCAAATGATTCAATGCGGTTGTATATGCAAATTCAGCTTCTTCTGATATTGGAGCATTGTATCCTTTAGATTTCCCATACGAATCATACCCGGAATTAACTTGAAATGCAACCAGTTTGGCTGTTTCTTGGCTTCCAAGTATCTTTGTAGCAGTTGTAATCTCTACAACTTTTGAATATCTCCCTGTTATCAAACAAAGATTTCCTACCACGCCATGATTCTCTTCAAACAAATTTATCAATTCCGTTTTCGAAGCCACTATTTTCGTATCCCCTTCTATAAGGAAAGAAAAGGTAGAATATTTCTTATTAAGATTTTTGGCTATATCATCCCATAAAGAATCTTTCTGCATAGCCCCAACTATAAAAGAAGGGTCTTGCTGATAAAATGCATAAACAGCTTTTATGTCCTCATTATCCGGAAAAGCATCATATATATCTTTTACTTTCGCCTTAAATACTTCAAAGTACTTACGTATCTTTTCCATATCCCCCTTATCGGAATAACCAAATACATATTTACAATTGTCATACAAATAGTTTGCAACAGGGGCACTTGACCGGCTAACACTTTTCTTAACAAGAAACTGCTGTGCCGACTTCTTATCTATACGCCTGTCTTCAAAGCGCAGAAATTTTCCACATCTATCAATAACAATAATAAATCCAATCTCTTTGTATTCTAAACCAAAAGGGGCCACATCATCTCCACTCCGATGATAATAATCATATAATGCTTTCAATATCATCTCAACACCTCCTCACTATCTTTATCCGGTACAACAATCACTCCCTTTTTCATTTGGGCTCTATAAAACATTGCATCCGGTTTGTGTGGATTTCCCTCAAAGTCCATATCATAAAGCATAATACCGAAATCTCTGTCTTCGGCTAAGGGATAATCAAGATTATCAGTACTTTCAATATACTTCCAGTTTGCAGAAAACTCACGACATCCGAGATAGGGCTGCGTAAAACATTGCCCTTGTGATGCCCTGCGTTCGAACATCTGATAATACTTCATAGGATTCTCGTCCGCACTTGGCTGATGCTTGGCAAAAGCCTCTTTCGGACGGTCTTTTACCGGAATAAATACTAACTTAGCATAAATTCGGTAACGCACATCCAGCAGAAGCAACGTGTTCTTCTGCTGACGTTTATCTTCAATAATGATAGGTGATTTACTGGCAACTGCCCCCACCTCATTCCGTCTAATGGTAGCCCATTTAATAGGCCTGAGTACCTCAATCTTTGTTACCTGCCAACGCATGGCATAGCGTTTAAACAGTATCGCTTCAAAGATGGCGCGTGCCGCCGATGGCGTTATGACATCGTAACTCACACGCTCTACTTTCAATTCCGGACGAGTGAAACAAGCCCAATCGCCCCACACCTCCAAACAATATTCTTTATCTGTATATTCCATATCATTCATCGTTTTCCTTGTTTTCCAATAAATCTTCTGGTTTCTGACCTTCAAAAAACCTTTTTGCCGACAAGGGAGTTACCACTTCACGACCGGTTTTTTGCTCCAACTGTTCGCGTGCCACACGAGCCACATCACCACCATCAGCCGCACACTGCATATTTTCACCCAATGTCTGAGGATTTTTAGCTTTAGTAATACTTGTCGTAGAGAGTTCGGCCAGCATATTAAGAACCAATTCTTCATTGGTCATATTGTCCCGGAGATTTTCTTTCTTCAAGCCCTTGAACTGTTTGTACTCCTTTGCCGACTTTCCGGCCCATTGCTGATAGATAATGTCTGTAAGAGTAGCATATTGAACACCTTCCTCTACATTATGTAGTTTCCATTGATCTGTAAGATCTTTACGGATTTCAATGCTCTTCAAGCGTTGGTTTATCCAGTTGTCAGAGTAACCAAGTCGCTTGTAGTCCATCATAGCTTGCTCAATACTCAACTCAGGGTCTTGCATCTGATCAAGACGTTCGGATGCTACATGTGCCATCCATTGCTTGAACGGTTCTGCCTTGGGAGATGGGATAGACTGAATGATACGTAGTAGTTGTTCTGTATCAGCCACATCTGTAAGTCGCATCTTACCGTCTGCGGCTTTCATTTTCAAACCGTGACAATTTGTCACGGTTTCATTTCCCTCTTCTTTAAGTCTTTGCTTTAACTTACGCCAATAAGCAGTTGCATCAACACTGTCTGTTAAAACTGACACCACATCAACTATCGAAAAATACCATTTTTCCTTTTCATCATCCCACACGGTGCGGACTTTACGTTCTTCAAACAATTTCAATGTTTCTTTCTTTGTCATATCCGTTTCTTTATATCATTAATACTTCCTCCAGCCAATGGTTATCAAGACTGAGACCTGTGGCTTTATTATACTGAGACCTGTCTGCCAATACATATATTCCTTCCAATATTTCTTCGACAAGCCCATAGCCTTTCAGTTGCTTAAAATCGTAGGAACGGATGCCTACAGTAAATTTCGCCAATTGCTTCACCAACGAGTAGGTACACCCCGATTCTTTCAACTGCTCTATAAGTTCCATGCTGTTTTCCCAATTTACGATAACATTTATACTTGTATCATCAATCAGGCGAAATTCTTTTGATGCAGTTTCAAAACATAACTCAGTAGGTTTGTAAAGCCAGTGCTTTATATCCTTTTCATCAAATGTTTGTTTTCTGCTATACAATTGACAAAAATACGCTTTCATGGTAGAAGGAGCAAACCAATCACTATCTTCCGGCAAATTCAACCGAGCATTGTTGGAGTCAGCCATTGAACCGAAGGGGTTTCGCTTCTCTGCAGCCAGACTGAACACAAATGTATGTCCCATGGCACTTCGTCCTTCCCGATTGCACCGTCCCGCTGCTTGCAATACAGAATCGAGTCCTGCTTCTTGACGGAACACAACCGGAAAGTCTATATCCACACCAGCCTCCACAAGTTGGGTTGCAATGACCCTGACAATCGGCTGCAACCCATCCTTCAATAAAGTTTTTATTTTACCAATAGTTTCGTGTAAGTGGGCAGGGCACATCATTCTAGACAAATGCAATTTCACTCCGTCATTGGGCAAACGGTCATACAGCTCTTTGGCATCTTTACGAGTGTTCACTATGCACAACACCTTATTATATTCAGACACCTTTGCAGCTATCTCATCGTATGTTCTTCCTGTATCATCGATTGCCAACTTCACACGGCGAAGTTGGTCATGCAAAGCAAATTCTTCCGGAATAATTTCCTTGATATGTTCTATTCCCTTAAAATCAGCTTTAGGATTTGTTCCTTCTATCAGACCGCTCAATACCGGCTGACTTGCCGTGGTAAACAATACCGAAATCCCGAACATTTCCTGATACGCTTTCAGCGCATCGACTATCGGCTGCAAGAAGCCGGTTGGCAACATCTGAACCTCATCCAAAACAAGAATTGAATTTGCCATGTTGTGCAGTTTGCGGCAATCAGATGTTTTATTGCTAAACATAGATTCAAAAAGCTGTACATTGGTAGTGACAATAATGGGATAGTCCCAATTCTCTGTAGCCAATTTTGCTTTTTCCCTATTTTCCTCGTCCTTAATATCATTGGGGTCGAAATTACTATGATGCTCCAATACATTTTCTTCACCAAAGATTTCCTTCAAAAGCCCTGCCGTTTGCACAATAATACTGGTATATGGGATGGCGATGATGATACGATTCATTGAATGGCTTACAGCATGCTTCATGGCCCATAACAAAGAAGAAAGTGTTTTACCGCCTCCCGTCGGAACTGTAAGGCTATAAAATCCTTTTTCGCTTGAAGAAGTTCTACTGCATTGTTCTTTCACTTGCCGGCGGATGCGGTTCACTTTCGTATCGGCTGCATTCGATTGCAGTTTTTGCATATATACCTCCAGCTGTGGAAGCAAATCGACAAGCGTAGCCAAATTTCCCCGCTTCCGCCATGACTCTACATCCATAAACCGTTCTGTATCGAGTCGGTCGGCATCTACAAGACAGGAAAAAAGCATACGGGAAAGGTGATGAAAGTGTTTCCATTCAACCTTTGATTTAGAAAAAGGTGAATCAATAAATTCTTGGAATAATAAAGGTTTGTTTATGCTAATGTCACCCTCGTTTATTTCTTCGGACAATAGCCTCTCTTTCAATATGTTTTCCACATCCCCGAAATTATGTAACCCCGTGTGATGAGAAATAATTTGGTTTACAAGAAGATGGGAAACATCTTTTCCCATAAGTTCTTTTGCCAATATTCCACCCACAAAAGCATGGGTATGATCATCATAGCGCTTCTTGTCACTCGTAGGCAAACCATTCATCTTGCGTATGTATTGCTGGAATGCCGCCCGTTCCTTTCCTTTATCATGAAGTAGGCCGAGCGCACGCCCCCAAGAAGGAAGTCCGAACTGCCCGGCGAAGGATGCCGCCATATCAGCAACCCCCTTTTGATGTTCATCATTGGTTTGTATCATCCATTGACCATTCTCCCTATTTTGATACAAATGGGATATCAACTGCTTTTCATCTATCATCTGATTAAATTTATAAGGCTAGCATTTCACAAATATATATAATAATATCAGACCCTCGCAAAAGAAAATCATATTTCAGGTCAGCTTCATCAGTTTTCATCCTTAAAACAAGAAATACAATCAACAACGACAAGAACGGGCATTCCGCCTTGTCGACTCCACACAGGGAAAGGAGAACAAACCATTTCGGAGGGAAAAAAGAACTTCCGTCACCACATCTCACTGATTCTAAAGGAGATATAGTGACGGAAGAAAAAAAATAATCTGTTAATCCGCATAGATAATCACGGATGAATATACCGGACTATTCCGACAACATCCGCTTGATGAGATCAAGCTTTCACTACTGCCAACAACTCATCCGGTGTAACCAGTGACTGCTCGCCCGTAGTCATATTCTTCAAAGTCAGTTTCCCTTCGTTCATTTCATTTTCACCAACAATGGCGACAAAAGGAATCTGCTTGTCATTGGCATATCCCATCTGTTTCTTCATTTTAGCAGCATCCGGATAAATTTCGGCACGTACCCCTGTTTCACGGACTTTTGCCAGGATAGGCAGACAATAAGCAGCTTCTTTATCACCGAAGTTTACAAACAACAGTTCAGTTCCGTTCACCGCTTCTTTCGGGTACAAATCCAACTGATTCAACACATCAAAAATACGGTCGGCTCCGAAAGAGATACCTACACCAGACATACCGTCCATACCAAAGACACCGGTCAGGTTATCATAACGGCCGCCACCGCTGATACTGCCAATCTGTACATCCAAGGCTTTCACTTCAAAAATAGCGCCAGTATAATAATTCAAGCCACGAGCCAAAGTCAAATCCAGTTCCACTTCACTCTTCACACCCAGTGTAGATACGGTTTTTAATATGAATTCACTTTCTTCTACTCCCTTCATTCCCGTTTCACTAGCTGCAAGGACTGTT
>ULXP01002152.1_pt1 | contig 16200 bp, 7 predicted proteins | sample 1961351 | NCBI WGS metagenome assembly ULXP01 (sample SAMEA4835840, study PRJEB28245) | human gut metagenome | biome: gut microbiome; material: fecal sample | place: Denmark | collected 2008 | reverse complement strand
GGCAGGGGATGTAATTACGTCGCAGCCTATACAAAAAGATTATCAGTTACTTTCTTATTTGGGACGAGTTAATGTTAGTTTGCTTGATAAATATTTGATTACAGCTTCTTTGCGTGCCGATGGTTCCAGTAAGTTTGCGAAAAATAATCGTTGGGGATATTTCCCTTCTGCATCCATAGCTTGGCGTATGGAACAAGAAGAATTTTTGAAAGATGTTTCATGGCTGAATCAATTGAAGTTGCGTTTCAGCTATGGTGCAACCGGAAATCAAAGTATTGATCCTTATACTACTTTTTCGATGTATGGACAAGGATCTGGTGAAATCTCATATGCGGATGGAACAGGAAATAAAACGACTGCAATGGTGGTGACCAACTTGTCAAACAGTAGTTTGAAATGGGAAAAAACATCTTCATGGAATGTCGGATTGGACTTTGGTTTGTTTAATTCCCGTTTGAGTGGTACCTTGGATATCTATCAGAAGAAAACAACAGATTTGCTTATTTCAAGGAATTTGCCGGGATCAGCTGGATTTAGTTCTACTTATTACAATCAAGGTTCATTGAATAATAAAGGTGTTGAATTTTCTTTGAATGCACAAATCATTGACAGTTCATCTTGGAAATGGTCTGTAAGTGGTAATATCGGTGTCAATAGGAATGAAATTTCAGATTTAGGTTTGTTGCCTGCTGATTTTGGATGCTTGGGTGAGAGAGTTGGGTATTATGGTAATAGTTTAGGGGATCATTTTGGTGTAGGGCATATTTTCTTGGCAGGTGAAGCTCCGGGATTATTTTATGGTTATGTGACTCAAGGGATTGTCCAAAAGGAAGATATAACAGAAAATGGAATTAAGTACATTAAACAAGATGGAAGTGTGGGATATTACCAAACGGTGAATAAAACGACTCCGGTAGCCGGTGACGTGAAGTATGTGGATAGAAATGGAGATGGTGTAGTGGATGACAATGATCGCGATATTATTGGTAACCCGAATCCTGATTTTACTTATGGTTTTCAGACTAAAGTATCTTGGAAATCCTTGTCGTTGTCTGCATCCTTTAATGGGGTACAGGGTAGGGATATTTTAAATGTAGGTAATCGTTACAATAACACTCCGGGAACTAAATCGAATAATGTGACGCGTAAAGCGTTCCAAAATATGTGGACGGATGAGAATCCAAGTAATTTATATCCGAAATCAACATTTGTCGTACAAAATATGGTGATGGATCGTTATGTGGAAGATGGCAGTTATTTGCGTTGTTCTGATATTACACTGAGTTATGTACTTCCTGCCAAATGGACGAATAAGATTGGTATAAAGAATACATCTGTTTATGCTTCTGTAAAAAATGCGTTTGTGATAACAGATTATAGTGGTTATGATCCTGAAGTAAATAGTTTTGCTTTTGACGGTTTACGTCCGGGTGTTGATATGAACTCATATCCGACTCCTCGTTCATTTGTTTTTGGCTTAAATTTAACATTCTAATTTCTAAAATCACGAAGACATGAAAAGAATTAAATATTATATTTTATTATTGGCGTCAGTTGGCTGTTTCTCAGCCTGTACCTCTTGGTTGGATGAAGATCCGGTCTATTCTCAGAATAATGCAGTTGTTTTTTCATCAAGGAGTAATGCCGAATTGGCTCTGCTGGGATGTTATGGATATATGACGACAACAGGGGCGTATGGACAAATGTGGCAGGAACTGCCTATCATAGCTTCCGGATTTGCTTTCGGACAGCGTACTGCTTCTACGGCAATTTCATTGGAGGCTGTACCTAGTGATGACTTGATTCCTATAGCCTGGAATGGGATGTATAAAGTGGTGACTGAAGTAAATGCTTTTTTGGAAAGTTTGGACAAAAGCAGTTTGAGCGATACAGATAAGGTACAAATGGGAGGGGAGGCTAAATTCTTGAGAGGATTAGCTTATTATAATTTGGTTTCTTTGTTTGGTGATGTGCCATTAAAAACGGCTGCCTCTTCATCGGATGGTATTTCTGTACCTCGTTCCCCTCAAGCTGAGGTTCTGGCTTTGGTAGTTCAGGATATGAAAGATGCTATGGCTATTGATAGTAAGATTGTAGATGGGCGTGCGAATTCATGGGCTGCAAAAGCTTTTTTAGGTAAGGTTTATTATAAAATGGCGTGTCTGGGTATTGACGAAACTGCAAATTGGACGAATGCCAAGAATATGTTTGACGATGTTTATGAAGCTCATATTTTCGATCTTGAACCTAAATTCGGAGATTTGTTTGGTGATTATGTGACCGGATCAAAGGAGGCTATTTTTCAGTTGAATTTTACAACTTCTTCTACCGTTTGCTTTAATCGTGCAAGTAATCGTTTTGCTCCTCCGCAGGCTACTACGGGAATTTCTTGGGGAACTTATAAAGCGTCTAAAGCTGCTTATGATTTACATGAAGGTACTTATCCGGGAGATCCTCGAATTAATGAGACATTTTTGACTCGCTGGAGAAACCGTAGCGGTAACAACCAGGCTAATCCAAAGCCGACTGTGGGAGATGTACTTTCACCTAATGACTCTACTTACTTGTATCCTTATTTTGCATATGTAAATGGTGATATTGACGAGTATGTGATGAAGAATGGTGTTGCTACCAAAGAAAAAAAGAAATATGTAGGAAAGTTGCCTTATAAAGCATTCATTGATCCCAAGAACCCTACTATTGAGACTATTGAAAATTATGCTTCAACGCATGGCGTTACATTGGAAAATGTAGCTATCACCAAATGTTTAAAAGAAGTTTTTGTAAAAACCGGATCTCAAAATGCTTGGCCATGTTTTCAGAAGTTATATGATCAGAATCAGGTAGGTACAGCGAGTCATAAAAACTTAATGGTTTACCGTTATGCTGAAATGTTATTGTTGATGGCAGATGTGTACAATGAATTGGGGGACACTCCTAAAGCCATATCATTAGCAAAAGAAGTTCTAAATCGTGCACGTAATTCGGGTATGAAAGTTTCTGCTCAGCCGGCTGACTGGCCGACATCCTTGAATCAGGAAGAAGTAAGACAGAAATTGTTTTTTGAGCGTATCATAGAACTTTGCGGTGAGCCCGGAATGTATGAAATGCCTCGTATTCGTGGGACAAAGTATTTTAAGATGGCTTTGGAGTTACATAATAATCATGAAATAACGATAGCATCTGACGCATTGTATCCTGCTAGTTCTAATGCTTGGTTAGATCGTATTTATAATGGTACAAGAGGATTGACGGATGAATTTTTGAAAAAGAATTTGTTATTGCCAATTCCTAGTAGCGAGATTGACGCCAATCCGGCCCTTACTACTTCAGACAATAATTTTGGCTATACGAATTAAGTAGAAGCTTAAACCCCTTAAATGACCTGATAAATTTCCGGATGCGGGGATATTTGTCCTGGCATCCGGAATTTAGGGTTATAATCAGTCCTTTTGAACATTTATGGAAATAAAATGGCGATAAATGGAAGTCGATTATTAATCAAAAAGCTTATTTTTGCCGATGATGAATTCTTCGTTTACTTAATTTATTATATATGAAAAATCTACAATCCGGACTATTTTACTCTTTGACTGGCGTTACCGCCGTAACTTCCCTTGTTTCTTGTTCAATCAAACAAAAGCCTGCGGAGCAGAAACCACTGAATATCGTCTACATAATGACAGACGATCACACAGCACAAATGATGAGCTGTTACGACACACGCTACATGGAAACACCGAATCTTGACCGCATTGCTGCCGACGGTGTACGTTTTACCCAAAGCTTTGTTGCCAATTCTTTAAGTGGTCCCAGTCGCGCCTGTATGATAACAGGAAAGCATAGTTGCGCCAATAAATTCTATGATAATACCACTTGCGTATTTGACAGTTCGCAACAGACTTTCCCGAAGCTGTTGCAGAGAATCGGCTATCAGACAGCATTGGTGGGTAAATGGCATCTTGAAAGCCTGCCCTCCGGCTTTGATTACTGGCAGATAGTCCCCGGACAAGGTGACTACTACAATCCGGATTTCATTACGCAAAATAATGACACTATTCAAAAACATGGGTATCTTACGAACCTTATTACTGATGATGCTATCGACTGGATAGAGAATAAACGCAACCCGGAGAAACCTTTCTGTCTTTTGATACATCACAAGGCAATTCACCGTAACTGGCTGGCAGATACTTGTAATTTGGCTTTGTATGAAGATAAAACCTTCCCGTTACCGGATAACTTCTTTGATGATTATGAAGGTCGTCCCGCTGCCGCTGCACAAGAAATGAGCATTGTAAAGGATATGGACATGATTTATGACCTCAAAATGCTCCGTCCTGATAAAAAATCCCGTTTGAAATCCTTGTATGAGAAATATATCGGTCGTATGGATGAAGCGCAACGTGCCGCATGGGACAGATTTTACACTCCGATTATAGATGATTTCTATAAACAGAATCTTCAGGGTAAGGAACTTGCCAATTGGAAATTCCAGCGTTATATGCGTGATTACATGAAGACTGTAAAATCACTGGATGACAATGTTGGTCGCGTACTCGATTACTTGAAAGAGAAAGGTTTACTGGATAACACACTTGTAGTCTACACTTCTGATCAGGGATTCTATATGGGCGAACACGGTTGGTTTGACAAACGTTTCATGTACGAAGAATCTATGCGTACACCGCTTGTCATGCGTCTGCCGAAAGGATTCGACCGCAGAGGTGACATCACCGAAATGGTTCAAAACATTGACTATGCACCTACTTTCCTCGAACTGGCGGGAGCAGAGATACCTTCCGATATTCAAGGTGTATCTCTTGTGCCTTTGTTGAAAGGTGAACATCCGAAAGACTGGCGGAAAGCTCTTTATTATCATTTCTATGAATATCCTGCTGAACACATGGTGAAACGTCATTACGGTGTACGCACAGACCGCTATAAACTGATTCATTTCTATAATGATATCAACTGGTGGGAACTATATGACCTGCAAGCTGATCCGTCGGAAATGCACAATCTCTACGGACAACCAGAATACGAACCGGTGGTGAAGGAGTTGAAAGAAGAAATGCTGAAACTTCAGGAGCAATACAATGATCCTGTCCGTTTCTCACCGGAACGTGACAAGGAATAAATCCAATGTACATACATCATGAAAAAATATATCTTAATCATTCTCATTCTGCTTTCGCCATTGCCGGTGTTTTTGCAGGCTGATAACTTAACATCCCCTTTTAATTCAATAGTTCCACGCCCGGCACAAATTACGCCGGGTAGTGGTAGCTTTATCTTTTCTGCAAAAACTACATTTGCAGTAGAAAATCAGGAACAGGCCACAATTGCTCACAACTTTATCGATTTGTTTGTCCATGCTGCCGGGATAACCCCCATGTTAAATGTCGGGAGCAAGGAGGGGCAAGTCCTTTTCGTGACAGATTCTTCTTTAAAAACTGAAGCGTATCTGTTAAAGGTTACGCCGGAACAGATACTTATTAAAGCTTCGGATACAAAGGGCTTTTTTTATGCATTACAATCTATCCGCCAGCTTCTGCCTGCTGCCATAGAATCGGGACAACCGGTAAAGAATGTCGCGTGGAGTGTTCCGGCAGTGACAATTCAGGATGAACCTCGTTTTGGTTTCCGGGGATTACTGTTGGATCCGGTACGTTGTTTTATTCCTAAAGAAAATGTACTGCGGATTATCGACTGTATGGCGATGCTGAAAATCAATAAACTTCATTTTCATCTGACAGATGATAACGGTTGGCGGATTGAAATCAAGAAATATCCTCGTTTAACGGAAGTCGGTGCATGGAGGGTAGACCGTACGGATGTGCCTTTCCACTCACGCCGTAACCCGAAACGGGGAGAACCAACGCCGATAGGCGGTTTCTACACACAGGAAGATATCAGGGAAATAGTGGCTTATGCCGCTGACAGGCAGATTGAAGTTATTCCCGAGATAGATGTACCGGCACATAGTAATGCGGCGCTTGCTGCATATCCTCAACTTGCCTGTCCGGTCGTGAAAGACTTTATCGGTGTACTTCCCGGATTGGGAGGACGGAACTCAGAGATTATTTATTGTGCGGGAAACGATAGTGTATTTACCTTTCTGCAAGATATTTTCGATGAAATTCTGACACTTTTCCCTTCCCGCTATATTCATGTTGGGGGAGATGAGGCACGAAAGACGAACTGGGAAAAATGCCCGCTTTGTCAGAAGCGGATGAAAAAGCAGCATTTGACTAATGAAGAAGATTTACAGGGCTACTTTATGAAGCGTATCAGTGATTATCTGCGTAAAAAAGGACGTGAAGTGATTGGTTGGGACGAGTTGACAAACAGTTCTTTTCTTCCCGAAGAGTCTATTATACTTGGTTGGCAGGGAATGGGAACGGCTGCCCTGAAAGCTGCCGAAAAGGGACATCGATTTATTATGACTCCGGCACGCATCATGTATCTGATCCGTTATCAGGGACCTCAATGGTTTGAACCGGTAACATATTTCGGAAACAATACACTGAAAGATGTTTTTGACTACGAGCCTGTGCAGAAGGATTGGAAACCGGAATATGAATCTTTATTAATGGGCATACAAGCTTGTATGTGGACAGAATTTTGTAATAAGCCGGAAGACGTGGATTATCTCTTGTTTCCTCGTCTGGCTGCTCTGGCAGAAGTAGCATGGACGCCCACGGGCACAAAAGATTGGTCCGGTTTCTTGAAACGGATGGATGTATATAATGCACATTTGGCGGAAAAAGGGATTGTTTATGCCCGTTCGATGTATAATATCCAGCAAACGGTGACACCGGTGAACGGACATCTGGAGGTGAATCTGGAATGTCTCCGTCCGGATGTGGAAATTCGCTATACGCTGAATGGCAGTAACCCGGCGATGTCCTCACATCGTTATGACGGACCTATCCGTGTGACAAAAACGCAAATGGTGAAAGCCGCCACCTTTATGGACGGCAAGCAAATGGGAGAAATCCTGGACTTGCAGCTTACATGGAACAAAGCCACGGCAAAACCATTGCTTGGTAATAAGAAAAATGAAATGTTATTAGTCAACGGATTGCGGGGAGGCCTGAAATATACTGATTTCGAATGGTGTAACTGGAGCCGGAATGATTCAATTTCTTTCACCATAGATTTGCTTGGTAAGGAAAAATTGAATAAATTTGCCATTGGTTGCATTACGAATTATGGAATGGGAGTGCATAAACCGAAAATGATCCGTGTGGAAGTTTCCGATGATAACCGGACATACTGTGCCATAGGGGAGTTGAACTTTTCTTTGGAAGAAATTTATAAGGAAGGAACTTTTAGAAATGATTACTCGCTGGATATGGGTGGCGTATCTGCCCGTTATGTACGTGTGACGGCGAAAGGAGCAGGGATATGCCCTAAAGATCATGTCCGTCCCGATCAGGAAGCAAGAATCTATTTTGATGAAGTAATGATAGAATAAGAGTCTAGTCGTTAAAAATAATAATTATGAACATTAGCTTAAAGAAACGAACCTTTTTAATCTTATTGGCAGGACTGACTGCTACCTTCGCTTCGGCGCAGGAACAACCGTTGCCCGAATGGCAGAGCCAGTATGCGGTAGGACTGAATAAACTCGCTCCTCATACCTATGTATGGCCTTACGCCAATGCTTCCGATATTGAAAAACCGGGCGGATACGAACAGTCTCCTTTTTATATGACCCTGAACGGAAAATGGAAATTCCATTGGGTGAAGAATCCCGATAACCGTCCGAAGGACTTTTATCAGCCTTCTTATTATACCGGAGGTTGGGCGGACATCAATGTTCCCGGCAATTGGGAACGTCAAGGGTATGGTACAGCTATCTACGTCAACGAAACGTATGAGTTTGACGACAAAATGTTCAACTTTAAGAAGAATCCGCCGTTGGTCCCTTATGCAGAAAATGAAGTCGGCTCATACCGCCGCACATTTAAAGTGCCTGCCGACTGGAAAGGACGTCGGGTAGTACTTTGCTGTGAAGGTGTTATCTCTTTCTATTACGTATGGGTGAACGGGAAACTGCTCGGATATAACCAAGGCTCGAAAACGAATGCCGAATGGGATATCACGGATGTCTTGAACGATGGAGAGAATGTAGTGGCTTTGGAGGTATACCGTTGGAGTGCGGGTGCTTATCTCGAATGCCAGGATATGTGGCGTTTGAGTGGTATCGAACGTGATGTTTACTTGTACAGTACTCCCAAACAGTACATTGCCGACTATAAATTGAATGCTTCTTTGGATAAAGATAGATACAAAGACGGTATCTTCGGACTGGAAGTAACTGTGGAAGGACCTTCTTCTACTACCGGTTCTATTGCGTATACATTGAAAGATGATTCGGGTAAAGCTGTCTTGCAGGACGCTATTCAAATTAAATCCCGCGGATTAAGTAATTTCATAGCATTTGATGAAAAGAAGATTCCGAATGTGAAAGCCTGGGATGCGGAACATCCCCACCTTTATACACTCGTGCTCGAACTGAAAGACGACCAAGGTAAAGTCACTGAACTGACCGGATGTGAAGTTGGTTTCCGTACCTCGGAAATCAAGGATGGACGTTTCTGTATCAACGGCGTTCCGGTATTGGTAAAGGGAACCAACCGCCACGAACATTCGCAACTCGGACGTACGGTAAGTAAGGAACTAATGGAACTGGATATCAAACTGATGAAACAACATAACATCAACCTTGTTCGGAACTCACATTATCCTACCCATCCTTACTGGTATCAGCTTTGTGACCGTTACGGATTGTATATGATTGATGAAGCCAATATTGAATCTCACGGTATGGGCTACGGTCCCGCCTCCCTTGCCAAAGACAGTACTTGGCTGACAGCCCACATGGACCGTACACACCGGATGTACGAACGTTCCAAGAATCATCCGGCCATAGTTATCTGGTCGTTAGGAAATGAAGCTGGCAACGGTATTAACTTCGAACGTACTTATGATTGGCTGAAATCTGTAGAAAAGACCCGCCCCGTGCAGTATGAACGTGCCGAACTGAATTATAATACGGATATTTACTGCCGTATGTACCGTAGCGTAGACGAAATAAAAGCGTATGTAGCGAAGAAAGACATTTACCGTCCTTTCATCCTTTGTGAATACCTGCATGCAATGGGTAACAGTTGCGGCGGCCTGAAGGAATATTGGGATGTCTTCGAAAGCGAGCCTATGGCACAAGGCGGTAACGTATGGGACTGGGTAGACCAATCTTTCCGCGAAATAGACAAGAGCGGGAAATGGTACTGGACTTACGGTGGTGATTATGGTCCGCAAGGAATTCCCAGTTTCGGTAATTTCTGTTGTAACGGCTTGGTCGGTGCCGACCGTGAACCACATCCGCATCTGCTCGAAGTGAAGAAAGTGTATCAGAATATAAAGACCACTTTACTTGACCGGAAGAACATGAAACTTCGTATCAAGAACTGGTACGATTTCTCTAATCTGAATGAATATATATTCCATTGGAATGTAACAACCGATAGTGGAGAGAAACTGGCAGAAGGGACTAAAGTGCTGGATTGCGAACCGCACGCTACCATAGATATACAGTTGGGTAATGTGATTCTTTCGAAAAAGGACCGTGAGGCTTATCTGAACGTTAGCTGGACCCGCAAAGAGGATTCCCCGATGATAGATAAAGACTGGGAAGTGGCTTATGACCAGTTTGTACTTTCCGGCAATAAGAATTCTACGGCTCATCGTCCGCAAAAAGCAGGTGAAACAACATTTACCGTTGATAAAAAAACAGGAGCTCTGACTTCGTTGAGTCTGAACGGCAAAGAGCTGTTATCTACTCCATTGACATTAAGTCTTTTTCGTCCGGCTACGGATAATGATAACCGTGATAGAAACGGAGCACGTCTGTGGCGTAAAGCAGGACTGGATAATATTACCCAGAAAGTCCTATCACTGAAAGAAGGCAAATCCTCAACAACTGCCCGTGTTGAAATACTCAACGCGAAAGGACAGAAAGTTGGTACGGCTGACTTCATCTATGCACTGGATAAGAATGGCGCATTGAAAGTGAGCACTACTTTCGAACCGGATACAGCACTTGTGAAATCAATAGCTCGCTTGGGGGTAACGTTCCGCGTGGCTGATATGTATGACCAAGTTTCCTATTTGGGACGTGGTGACAATGAAACGTATGCCGACCGTAACCAATCCGGTAGAATCGGACTGTATCAGACAACCCCCGAACGTATGTTCCACTATTATGTCACTCCGCAATCCACGGGTAATCGTACTGATGTACGATGGGCGAAGTTTACGGATCACTCCGGTGCAGGTATCTTTGTCGAGTCAAACCGTACTTTCCAGTTTAGTATCATTCCTTTCTCGGATGTGTTATTAGAGAAAGCCCGTCATATCAATGACCTGAAACGTGATGGAATGTTGACCGTGCACTTGGATGCAGAGCAGGCTGGTGTAGGAACAGCTACTTGTGGTCCCGGTGTATTGCCGCAATATTTGGTTCCGTTGAAGAAACAGCACTTTGAATTTACCCTTTATCCGGTAAAATAAGTGTTGAACCAATAGGTTATTAGATTATATATAATAGGTGTGGATTTTACTGGCTTTTCTGAATATTGTCAGAAATGTTCTATGAAAGTAGTGAAATTCACACCTTTACGTTATCTTTGCACTATCAGTATTAATTAAATTTTATATCATGAACAAACTACTGACCGCAGTATTATTATCCTCTGTCATAACATTGAGTGTTCAGGCACAAAAGGCAGAAGAATATTATGTGAAGCACGTTGAATTTCCCCCGAACGCGACTCTTGAACAGAAAGTAGATATGGCGGCGCGCCTGATACCTACTCCCCAACAGTTATCCTGGCAACAAATGGAACTGACCGCTTTTCTCCATTTCGGTATCAACACTTTTACCGGACGCGAATGGGGAGACGGAAAAGAAGATCCTGCACTTTTCAACCCTTCGGAACTGGATGCCGAACAATGGGTGCGCAGCCTTAAAGATGCCGGATTTAAAATGGTGCTTCTGACGGCGAAACACCACGATGGATTCTGCCTTTGGCCTACGACCACCACCAAACATTCCGTAGCCTCTTCTCCTTGGAAGAACGGACAAGGAGACGTTGTGAAAGAACTCCGGAAAGCCTGCGATAAGTATGGAATGAAGTTCGGAGTCTATCTCTCTCCGTGGGACAGAAACGCGGAATGTTATGGAGATTCTCCCCGATATAATGAGTTTTTTATCCGCCAGTTGACGGAACTGCTGACCAATTACGGTGAAGTGCACGAAGTCTGGTTCGACGGTGCGAATGGAGAAGGACCGAACGGAAAGAAACAAGTATATGACTGGGACGCTTTCTATAAAACGATTCAACGCCTGCAACCCAAAGCTGTTATGGCAATTATGGGCGATGATGTGCGTTGGGTAGGAAATGAGAAAGGACTGGGACGTGAAACAGAATGGAATGCCACTGTGCTCACTCCGGGAATTTATGCCCGTTCGGCGGAAAACAACAAGCGCCTGGGTGTCTTTAGTAAAGCGGCGGACTTAGGAAGCCGTAAGATGTTGGAGAAGGCCACGGAACTGTTCTGGTATCCGTCGGAAGTGGATGTGTCTATCCGTCCGGGGTGGTTCTATCATGAGGCGGAAGATAGCAAAGTAAAGTCTTTGAAACATCTGTCGGATATCTATTTCCGGTCGGTAGGCTATAATTCCGTGCTCTTGTTGAATATTCCTCCCGATCGTAAAGGCTTGATAAGTGAGGCGGATGTGAATCGTCTGAAAGAATTTGCAGCTTACCGCCAACAGATATTTGCTGACAACCGGGTGAAAAAAGGAAGAAACTACTGGAATGCCACTTCGGGTAGTGAAGCTGTTTATTCCTTGAAGCCGAAGTCGGAAATCAATGTTGTAATGCTTCAGGAAGATATAACGAAAGGGCAGAGGGTAGAGGCTTTTACCGTTGAGGCTCTGACGGATAACGGTTGGAAAGAAGTTGGTAAAGGCACGACAATCGGATATAAGCGTATGCTGCGTTTTCCGGCGGTAAAAGCCGGCAGGCTGCGGGTGAAGATTGATGAATGTCGTCTGACTGCTCACATTAATCAAGTGGCTGCTTATTATGCGCCTCCTTTGCAGGCAACCGTTCAGGGTGAAGATTGGAACAACCTGCCCCGTACCGGTTGGAAACAGGTCGCTGCTTCGCCGTTGACGATTGACTTGGGCAAGTCGGTGACATTGACCAGTTTTACCTATGCTCCATTGAAAGCGGAAGCGAAACCTACAATGGCTTTCCGTTATAAATTCTTTGTGAGTGCGGACGGCAAGAACTGGAAGGAAGTTCCTACCAACGGTGAGTTCAGTAATATTATGCATAACCCGTTGCCGCAGACCGTTGCTTTCGGTCAGAAAGTGCAGGCACGCTATATTAAGTTGGAGGCTACTACGCCTACCGCAACAACCGCAAAAGTGGAAATGAATGAAATAGGAGTGAAGATAACCCCCTGACGGAGTTGTCATCATTGAAAGATATGCTTAGAGAGTAGCAGTGAGGACTGGCGGTCTTGATTTCTCGTGAATCAGACGCCAGTCTTTTTTTTATTAAACCAAATGAACCTTTTACTGTTATTAATTAAAAAAGACAGAAGTTATGCTAGTAGTAGATTTAGGAAAGTGGATGAACAAAATCCTGATAGATTGGGGAATAGACCCGAAGGTAGCTGATCGTTTTGATGAAACTATTATTGCTTTGCTGATGATAGCGATTGCTATCGGTCTGAATTATCTGTGTCAGGCGATTCTTATAGGAGGAATGAAGCAATACACCCGTCGGAAACCACATCTTTGGAACACGTTGTTGATGAAGCGTAAGGTGTTTCATAATCTGATTCATACGATCCCGGCTTTTCTGGTTTATGCTTTGCTGCCAATGGCTTTTGTTCGTGGCAAGGATTTATTGCTTATTTCCCAGAAAGCTTGTGCCGTTTACATCATCTTTTCTTTGTTGTTGGCAGTTAATGGGATTTTGCTGATGATAATGGACATTTACGATGGAAAGGAGTCGATGAAGAACCGCCCGATGAAGGGATTCATTCAGGTGTTGCAGGTACTTTTGTTCTTTGTCGGAGGAATTGTAATTATTGCTATTATCGTGAATAACTCTCCGGCCAGCCTGTTTGCCGGATTAGGTGCTTCGGCAGCTATTCTGATGTTGGTGTTCAAGGATTCCATATTGGGTTTTGTAGCAGGCATTCAGCTGTCTGCCAATGATATGGTTCGTCCCGGAGACTGGATTACGCTTCCTTCCGGCGCAGCTAATGGTACGGTGCAGGAGATTACGTTGAATACAGTCAAAATTCAGAACTTCGATAATACGATCTCTACCGTTCCGCCTTATACTCTGGTCAGCAGCCCCTTTCAGAACTGGCGGGGAATGGTGCAATCGGGAGGACGAAGGGTGATGAAGAATATAACCCTGGACTTGACTACCCTCCAATTCTGTACGCCGGAAATGCTCGACCGTTATCGAAAAGAAATACCTTTAATGGCAGATTATCAACCCGAGGCAGGAGTCGTGCCTACCAATTCGCAGGTTTACCGTGTGTATATTGAACGGTATTTGTGTAGTTTGCCTGTGGTGAATCAAGATTTGGACTTAATTATCAGTCAGAAGGAAGCCACGATGTATGGTGTGCCTATTCAGGTATATTTCTTTTCCCGCAATAAGGTCTGGAAAGAATATGAACGTATCCAGTCAGATATCTTCGACCATTTACTGGCAATGGTTCCTAAGTTCGATTTGAAGGTTTATCAGTATTCGGATTGAATGATTATATTCTCAAAGTATTCTCACCATGATGAGATTTTTTTCTCATCATGGTGAGAATTTTTTCTCATTACGATGAGAATTTTTTCTCGCTATGGTGAGAATAATCCCTTGTCTGAGGTATGCTGGGATGAGGTTTATGGTCTTAATTAATAAAGAATCAGATTAAAATCGACATAGATTGGCAGATGATCGCTAATACCCCCCTGATATTTCATTCCTTTATAGGTGCGGAAAGGTTCCTTATCGCCATATTTCTTATCTTCGGTCAATAGAAAAGGGAGGTTGGAAACGGTTGCTTTGTTTTCGCTTGTGGAAAAACTGTTTGCTGGGTTAAGTAGAGAACCGGATACAATTAGGTGATCGAGTAATCCCCATTCTCCCCGATATTTGTATGAACCGAAATTTTTGGATTGGGCTTTTCGGGCAAGTAAATGGTAAAGCTTTAAAGGAGAAGGAGCAGTTGGCGGAGGAGATTCTGCTTCCAGTATTTTCTGAATAGATTTATTGGTCGGATAGTCATTGAAATCTCCCATAATGATAATTTGTGGATGAAGCCGTATGTTGAGAATACTGTCAGCCTCTGTGTACAGTATTCGGGCTGCATGAAGGCGGTACGGTTCGGATTCTTTTGCTCCGCCGGAACGACTTGGCAAGTGGCAGACAAATACGTCCAGTGTGTCTCCGGTCAGTAGCAAACCACTGACGTGCAACAAATCTCTCGTGGGGCGAAACTGTTTCAGGGGCGGAATAGAGACAGAACGGAAAGACAAGAGCTTGAATAAATCCCGTTGATAGAGCAATGCTACGTCAATGCCTCTTAAATCGGGAGAGTCGGTCATGACATAGCGGTAATTCAATTCCTTTAAAGGAGAACGGCGGGTGAGGTCGCGAAGTACCGTATCATTTTCTACCTCACATAACCCGACTAATGCCGGAGGTTCCCATTCGCCGACGGCAGTAATGACACGCGCCATATCAGTCAGCTTTTTCTTGTATCTGGTGTAATTCCAATGACGGAGGGCATCGGGAAGAAACTCACGGTCGTTTTTCAACGAATCATGATGTATGTCGAATAGGTTTTCTACATTCCAACTTACAACTCTGAAACGGATTTGTTGTGCAAAGGAGAGGGTGCAGAAGCCCATAACAAAAAAGATTATGGCCATAGCTGCTCTTTTTCTGCTACGACCACAATCTCCTTTTTTATAGTGGCTTATCTGTCCGTTACTTTTTGGCAGGTACATGTGCCAGAATATCCAACAGATGTTTCCAGAATTTCTCTACGGTAGGGATAAGCATCCGTTCGTCAGGAGAGTGAACTCCTGTCAAGGTCGGGCCGAAAGAAATCATATCGAGCGTCGGATACTTGTCGAGGAACAGACCGCATTCCAGTCCGGCATGAATCGCCTTTATTTTGGCATCTACGCCGAATAGACGTTTGTATGATTCGGCAGCCACTTCTAGGATAGCTGAATGTGGGTTCGGTTTCCAGCCCGGATAACCTTCACCGAAGGTAACATTGGCTCCTGCCAGTTGGAAAGCGGAGCGGACAGTATTTGCCATGTCGTCGCGTGCGGACAGGATAGAACTGCGTTGGCTGGTTTCGATACGGATGACATTGTTCGGTTTCATCTTGACAGAAGCCAGATTAGTAGACGTTTCTACCAGTCCGGGGATGTCCTGGCTCATGGCATAAACACCGTGAGGGGCTGCATACAGAGCTTTCAGCAGACGGGCGGTGGTATCCTGATCGATAGCTGTTTTACGGGGAGTTTCCGATTCAAGGACTAGTCGCAAGTCCGGTTCGGTAACGGATAACTCGTTTTCTACTTCGCTGGTGAAGATATTCAGTTCGGTGCGGACGTCATGTTTGGCGTCTTCGGGAACCGCGCAGATTGCGTATGCTTCACGAGGAATGGCGTTGCGCAGGTTACCACCGTTGATTTCGCAGAGGTACAGGTCATGTCTGGTAGCCATGCGGGTGAGGAAGCGGTTCAGTATTTTGTTGGCATTGCCTCGTCCGAGGTGGATGTCACCACCGGAATGTCCTCCTTTCAATCCTTTCACTTCTACTTTGAAGAAGAAATATCCGGCGGGAACTTCAACCTCTTTATAAGTAAACTCTGCAACGGAATCGATACCTCCGGCGCATCCGATAAAGATCTCTCCTTCATCTTCCGAGTCGAGATTAAGCAGGATGTCACCACTCATGAAACCTTCTTTCAGGGCGAAAGCTCCAGTGAGTCCGGTTTCCTCGTCTACGGTAAACAGGCATTCCAGCGGACCGTGTTCAATGCTGTCATCGGCCAGAATAGCCAGTTCGGTGGCT
>ULXP01042036.1_pt1 | contig 16391 bp, 12 predicted proteins | sample 1961351 | NCBI WGS metagenome assembly ULXP01 (sample SAMEA4835840, study PRJEB28245) | human gut metagenome | biome: gut microbiome; material: fecal sample | place: Denmark | collected 2008 | reverse complement strand
GTGCCATACTTTTCGCTAAGACGTTCTGCATAATAAAGAGGTGTCTCACGTCCCACATACTGTTTCAAATAGTAATGATACTGTTTTATAAATTCCGGATCATGTATTGTTTCCTCAAATGCCTTGTCTAATTCCTCTAATGTATTCATCAGAGATTCCGCTACATACTGTCCTCCAAATTCTCCATAATATGCTTTCTGGTTCATAATTTCCGCGTTCCTTTCTTAAATCTTAAATTAATTTATACTTTTTGTTCTATTTTTTACTTTCTATAACAAAGCATTGTCATATTTCTGATACTCTTACGTTATTTTAATCATGCTTCTTTCTGCTGTCTTCTGGACTTTCTGCACAAATTCCCTTATTTTTCTCCTGTCTTTTCCGATACCCTGTCCGGGTTCTTTTTCCACCCCTGAACTGACATCTACGATATCCGGTGAAAAAATATCTATCCCTCTGCCGACATTATCCGGCGTAAGCCCTCCGGCAAGTACAAATTGAATTTTTTCTGCCTTCAATACCTGTTTAAAACCTCTTAACTGCTCCTGCCCTTCCGGCTTCTCATATGCATCCCATCCAAAGGTTTTTCCACTTCCAAACTCCTTTGCATCCATAAGAAGTGCGGTTATCTTCCCCTTTTCAGACAGCATTCCTGCACGCTTACCGGTCAATCCTTTTTTTCCTTCCATGTACGTTTCCACAAGTGCTTCAAAATCGCTCTTCTCTGTCAGATTCACCGCCCGCCAGATTGGAATCTCTGACATTGCAAGAACATCTTCTGTCAGATTTCCATGAACCTGTAAGATATCGAACCCGACATCCATGATCTGTTTTGCCATCGTCACATCCGGGTTTACCGCAACAGCAACCTTTTTTATATTATCATTTAACTTTTTAAACAATTCTTGTATTTTATTGATTGAAACATACCGGCTGCTTTTTTCGTATAAAACAAATCCTGCATAAGAAATCCCTGCTTCATTCAGCCATCGTATTTCCTCATTCTGCGTGATCCCGCAGATTTTGATCTGTGGCACTTTCTGTTTTATGCTTTCCACCTCTTTGCAACCTCCTTCGGATGCTCCGCTTCCATCAGCGCCCTGCCGATCAGAAATGCATCCACACCGCATTCCTTTAAGAGCTCCACATCCGCATCTTTTAGGATACCGCTCTCTGCAACCAGAACTTTATCTTCCGGTACCAGTTTTGAAAGCCGTACTGTCGTATCGAGACTGATCGTAAAGTCTTTGAGGTTACGGTTGTTAACACCGATGATATCTGCATCGATCTTCATTGCCCGCTCCAGTTCCAGCTCATCGTGCACTTCCACAAGTGCATCTAACCCCAGTTCTTTTGACAACTGATAAAAGTCTTTCATCTGCGCATCATCCAGAATTGCAGCAATCAAAAGTACTGCATCCGCACCGATTGCCTTTGCCTCATAAAACTGGTATGGATCAATCATAAAATCCTTTCTTAAAATCGGAAGTTCCGTGATTGTTCTTATTTTTTTCAGATAATCCACATTTCCATCAAAATGATCTTCCTCGGTCAGGCAGGAAATTGCGTCTACCGATTCGTTGTATTCATCAATTCTGTCCAATAAATTTATTTTACTTTTAATTTTTCCAAGACTTGGGGAAGCATTTTTAAATTCTCCGATAATGGAAATACCACTTTTACTTAATGCCTGATAAAAACCGTATTTTTTGCCTTCATACTTCTCTGCCAGTTCACGCATTTTTATTTCACTGATATTCTTTTTATGTTCCGGCAGACGATTCTTTTTATCTTCTACAATGACATCGAGTATCATAACTACCTCCTAATTGATTCCATTGATAAAATTTTCCACCATTCGTTTTCCATGTTCTGTATAGATAGATTCCGGATGAAACTGTAAACCGATCACCGGATATTCTTTATGCTGCATCGCCATGATCTCTCCATCTTTTGTCTGTGCCGTAACCGTCAGGCATTCCGGCAGATCATCCATCTGCACTGCCAGTGAATGATATCTCGCCACCTTGACCGGTGATGTGATTCCCGCAAAGATTCCGGTTCCGGTATGGGTGATTTCCGACTGTTTTCCATGAAACAATGCTTTTGCGTATGTCACGGTTCCCCCAAATGCCTCACCGATACACTGATGTCCAAGGCAGATGCCAAGGATTGGAATCTCTCTGTAAAATTCCTTTACCACATCCATACAGATTCCTGCTTCCTTCGGACTTTTCGGTCCTGGGGAAAGAACAATTTTATCAGGATGTAACTCTCTTATCTCCCCGATCGTAATCTTATCATTGCGGACAACCTTTATATCCTGCGTAAAAGTTCCAATATATTGGTACAGATTAAATGTAAATGAATCGTAGTTATCGATCAGCAATATCATAAGTTTTCCTCCTCCACAAGGGTTTTTGCCAGTGCCATGACCTTATTGCAGCACTCTCTGTATTCATTTTCCGGGATAGAATCTGCAACGATTCCGGCTCCTGCCTGCAGATAAACCTTTCTTCCTTTTTTTATCATCGTTCGGATCGTAATACAGAAATCCATATCGCCGGAGAAATCGACATATCCGGTTGCACCGCCATAAAGTCCTCTTCTCACACTCTCTAATTCCTCAATAATTTCCATCGCCCTGATCTTCGGTGCTCCGCTTAAGGTTCCTGCCGGAAGGAAGGATGCAAGCAGATCGAACGGATGGAAACTGCCTTTCTTACGCCCCTCAACCATCGATACAATGTGCATGACATGCGAATAATTTTTTACGCTCATGAAATCTGTAACCTTTACTGTACCAAACTCTGAGATACGTCCCATATCATTGCGGGCAAGATCGACTAGCATAACATGTTCGGCACGCTCTTTTTCATCGGCAAGCAGTTCCCTGTGCAGTCTGTCATCTTCTTCCTTTGTCTTTCCCCTTGGTCTTGTTCCGGCGATCGGACAGGTAAATACACGTTTCCCCTGCTGTTTTACCAGCATCTCCGGTGAACTTCCGATCACTTCAAAATCGCCAAAGTTAAAATAATAAAGATACGGGGAAGGATTTAACTCGCGGAGTTCACAGTACAGATCAAATCCATCCTGCCCCGTCTCGATTGTCCACCGCTGTGATAACACGGTCTGAAAAATGTGTCCATCACGAATATACTGTTTGATCTTATTTACCTTTGTACTGTATTCCTCTAAAGTATCAGATTTTTTTGTGATCACTCCATCTGGAACTAACTGTACTTCCGGTTCTTTTTGTTTCTGCATAGCGGTCTCAATCAGCTCTGCAGATTTTTTTGCTGCTCTTTCTTTTCCTGCTTCGTCATCGGCTTCTAAGATCACGGCCGTCAATGTTTCCGCCACATGATCGACCACGATAAACTCTTTCATCAGCATAAGCTGAATCGTCTCTATTCCGATTTCATCCGGATTTTCTTCCGGCAGCACTTCACTGTACCGCACAAAATCGTAACCGACACTTCCTACAAGACCTCCCGAAAAATTCAGTTCCTCATTGTCCTTCCGGATTTCAAATTCGTTATAATATTCTTTTAATAACGTAAGCGGATTTCCCTCCCTGACCTCCTCGGTACCATCTTTTTTTGTAATCACCAGTGACTGTCCCTTTGAGGAAATGATCTCTTCCGGTTCTACGCCGAAAAATGTATATCGGTCATAATTCTTGTCATAACTCTCTAACAAAAATCCTTTTTTCTTTCCCACCAGATTCCGATACATCCCGGTTGCTGTCTCATTTACAATACTGACTGTTTTTTTGTAAACTCTGTAAATTCTTTTCATCTCAATCTCCATTCCCAAATCAACTGATGCAAGAGCATGTTGTACAAATCATAAATCGCACACCCTGCGGATAAATCTGTTTTTCCTACAAACGAAAACGCCCCTGACCGGAATTTCTTCCAGTCAGGGGCGTTTTCACGCGGTGCCACCCTGTTTCGCCAGACACTCAGAATTTCATTCACAGAACGTAATTTCCTATGAATCAAAAAACGGATATTCCCAGGAACTGGAAATATCCGCCACCAATCATGTCTGACCTCATCCGACACAGAACAGCTGCTTTTCCCTGCTGTCCGATATCTTCCCTCTGTAACGTGAGGACACGGCATCCGCTACTGACCATACCAACCGGTACGTTGTTCGCTTTGCTCTCGCAAACCCATTCCTTTCATATTCATCTGTCCGTTTCCACCAGCCACGGACTCTCTGTGAGATATCCTATGAAGTACTCTCTTTGCTCAACGATTTAACGTCTCTTTGTTTTTAATTGTTTTGATTTTAGCATGGTAAAGTGGTAATGTCAAGAACTTTTTTAAAATATCTCCGCTCCGTTTTCATTCCCGGAAACTGCTGCCTGATCTTTTTTTCATAGACTTCCATCAGTACATCCAAATCCGTACGCGTCAAAAGATGTGCTCCGTCACAGCCTAGCGCTTCCTTTACGCGCTCTGGTCTGTGACACACCTCATCCACAGTTGCTCCGACGGCATGAAGTCCCATGACGATCACAACTTTATCACTTTCCTCATACACCGCCGGTTCCCACGTTTCCGGTGCCTTTGCCGCCTTATGCGCAGCGCCGTCCGCCTCGATCAGGACAACGTCCGCCTCTTTGCATACTGCTGTAAGCTGTTTGGCACTTAAGGTTTTAAATTTTTCCGGTTCTTTGTTCTGATTCCCTGTAGCAACATCATTTATGGCGCATTTTTCAACTGCCCAAACCTCTGTTGTTTTATGTTTCTTTTCATTTTCATTTAAAATCGTGCCACACACACAGATTCCGTTTTTTTTCAAAATCCCGGCGGCTTCCTTTTGCAGCTTCTCACAGCTTACCTCCCTGCCATCTACAAAAATGTGATCTTTTGGCACATACATGTGAGTTGTAGTTGTGATCAGGACTTTTTTCCCTTCACCTGCAAATGCTGCGGCATCCTGATAAATACTGCTGGTCTTTCCACCGGCTCCGACGTAGGATATGATATAAGACATCTTTTTTCCTTTATATTTTTCAGACTATTTTATACTGTTTTTCACAAAAATTTTTCTTTACTTTTTCAAAGTACATCTCGCTTTCTCCATTCTATATCAGAATGTGATCCTGTGTGCCTCACAGACTTTTCCGTTTATAATTATAAGCCTTGAAGTCCACTTCAGGTCAAGAATTTTTTCATAGAAAAGAACCGCAGCACTCGCAAATGCCACAGTCCCTTTTAAAACTCTGCTACTCTTCCAGATTCTCTTCGATAGCTGCTTCCATAAAATACATCCGCGCCCCGAAATCCTGAAAGCATCTCACATTTTCGTTATATCCATTGCCGGAAAATGCCGGTTTCAACTTCACGCCGCTATACATTAGAGTATCACCGTATGCCGTGATGTCCTCCTTTTCCCCGTCCATTTTTACAAACTTTGCAACAAGATTGTGTGCAATCGAATCCTGTCTGATATGAACCGGTGATACGGTGTTGACCAGATCCCCGAACTCTTTGACATTGTATTTTAAAGAACGGTTATAAAAATGATACTTCTTTTCCTCACAGAGTCCCTGTGGTTTATAATACCCGAACTGCGTGTTTGGTACAACGAGCTTTTGCATGACAAAGCCGACCGCCTTCGACTGATCCGGCGAGACGCACGTCCATTCCGTCACATTGCCGTCATCATTCCAGAGGACACTGTTTTTTCCAAATGCATTTCCACTTTCGTTCCCTGTAAAACTTCTGCCGCGATAAAAAGTTCCCTGCTGCAGCACACCACGCCATTTTTTGTAAAGAGTGATCTGCGCTTTGATGGCTTCTGACTCTTCTTTTTTCAGATCGCAGAAATTACACTCATATCCGAGCAGTCCAAACGCTGCAACCGCAAATCTTGTTTCAAGCGGTGTCGTTCGCAATGTCTGATGGTTCGGGCATCCGGATACGTGTGCACTGATCACGGAGAGCGGATAACCGTAACTGTATCCGGTCTGGATCTCGGCTCGGCAGAGTGCATCCGTATCATCACTCGCCCAGATCTGAGTGAAATAGCAGAGCATACCAAGGTCAAAACGGTTGCCACCCGCGGCGCAGCCCTCAAATAAAATGTCCGGGAATCTTGCCGTCAGTTCTTTCAGGCAACGGTAAAGTCCCATCACATACCGGTGTGCCACCTCTCCCTGCCTGTCAGGACGGATGCTCTGCGAAAAATAATCCGAAAATGTACGGTTCATATCCCATTTTACATAGGAAATGTCCGCGGAGGAAAATACTCTGCCCATCTCCTCAATGATGTGGTCCTGTACCTCTTTATTCGTCAGATCAAGGATTCTCTGATTGCGTCCCTCCGAATGTGTCTTTCCCGGAATCTCGATTACCCATTCCGGATGGCTGCGGTAGAGATCACTGTCCACATTGACCATCTCCGGTTCCACCCAGATTCCAAAATCCATGCCAAGTGCTTTTATTTTATCTGCAATTCCCTTTAAACCACCCGGCAGTTTCTTTGGATTTGGCTGCCAGTCTCCCAGTGATCTCGTGTCATTATCACGTTTTGCAAACCAGCCATCATCCATGACAAAAAGCTCAATTCCCGCCTCTTTTCCCGCTTTTGCAAGTGAGAGCAGTTTTCTTTCATTGATGTCAAAATAAGCTGCCTCCCAGCTGTTTAAAAGTACGGGGCGCTCCTTTTTCTTCCAGGTTCCCCTCACAATATGTTCCCGCACAAAACGGTGCATATTCTGGCTCATGGCATTATATCCGTCTGAAGCATATGTCATCACCGCCTCCGGTGCCTCGAAACGCCCCCCTGCCTCCAGTGTAAAACAGAACGACTGCGGATTGATCCCGGATACGATCCTTACTTTTCCAAAACTGCCGACCTCCGCCGCCTCGTAGTGGTTTCCACTGTAAATCAGGTTAAATCCAAAACATTCTCCCACATCCTCCGTGGTGTGTTCTTTTCCGAGCATTACAAACGGATTGGCACGGCTCGACGAAGTTCCCGTGTAAGAGGCATTTACATATTTTCCCGGCACCAACCGCACATCCGTGCGCCCCATCTCACGCGCCCATGCACCGTGAAATGTTGTAAACACATAGTCGGACGGCTCTAAGTCAAGCTGTAAACTCATCAGGCGGTTTAACTTTACCGCATCCCCGCTCTCATTGATGAGTTTTGCACTCCTTGTGATCACATCACAGTCCTCATAGACATAATAGTGAAGTTCTAAGACGACTCCACTGTTTTTATCGCGCAGTGTCACACTAAGCCGCTCCACCTCACCGGACTCATCATACGATCCCGGAAGTGTCTCAAATTCCTTCTTTCCGGTTCCCTGTTCAAATTTTTCAAACAGGAAATCAGACGTTTCACTTCCATCGGAAAGTGTCAGTTCCACAAAAGGCTCCCTGATATCGCCTTTCCCCAAAGAGGACATCTCAAGACATGTGTCCTCTAAGGAAAACTGCGGATGTCCGCTGTCATAAATATTGGTATTGCCCGGCGCAAATGCATGCTGTTCCATCAGTCCGTCTATGGATGGATGAATCTTTCTTCCATAGTATAAGTGCTCTAAATGTCCGGTTTCCATAATACGGAACAGATAAGAAGTATGTCTGGTATGCAGGGAAAACAACTGATTTTCAACGGTAATCATGCTTTTTTCATCTCCTTAATCTCTTTTGCGATTTCTTCCACTTTCTGCTCACTTAAAATATACTTTTTCCGAAAATAAAACACTGCAACAAGCAGCCCTGCAATCGGAAACACCGTCATGGTCAGGCGCAGTCCTGCGACCGAACTTCCCGCTGCCGCAACTGCTGCTCCGTCCGTATTCTGACTTAAATTGCAAACGGTCAGGCAGATCGATGCCACAAGTGCCGCTACACCGGAAGCAAGTTTTACAACAAAGGTCTGCATGGAAAAGATCACGCTCTCATCCCTCCTGTGATTCTTCCACTCACCGTAATCGACCGTATTCGCAAGAAATACCGTTGTGAGGACGGATAACATTCCATTTGCAGAAAAAATAAAAAATGCCGGAATAAACAGCAGGTACAGGTTTGACATATTGCCAAACATTAAGATCAGAAGAACCGCATATCCTAAAATTGCCATCACAAAACTGGTATAAAACACCTGGATCGTTCCCAGAAATTTGCGCAGGATCGGGAAAAACAGCATCATGGCAAGGATCTGCATCGCGCCGCCAAATGTATTAAATAAGGTGTAGGCATTGTACCAGCCGTCACCGCCAAAGTCATATTTGAAAAAATAAATGACGAGATTAGATGTAATGTAAATCGAGCAGTTGATCAAAACGATTGTCACAACGATTGTCATCGCCTGATCGTTCTGTAACAGGGAACGAAACATCTGTCCAACCGAAGGTGCCTCCACATCTATGGTAGATTTTTCTTTAATGTTTAAGCAGGTGATTAAAATAAATACAAAAAACAAAATTGCAACCACCAGCGCAAACCATTTGAAACCGATGCGCTCATTTCCCTGTCCCAACGCATAGACACATTTCATTGTGATGATCGTCACGATCGCAGAACCGACTCCGGCGCAGGAACGTGCGAGTGTGGAAAGACCTTCTCTCTCTTTTCCACCCTCCGTGAAAGCCGGGATCATTGACCAGTACGGGATATCCATCATGGTATAGGTAACGCCCCACAGAATATAAGTCACTGCCGCATATGCCACCAGTCCGTTTCCGTCGAGTTTTGGTGGTGCCGCAAACATCAGATACAAAATCACTGCATTTGTCAGTGTCCCGATAAACAGCCACGGGCGGAATTTACCCCATTTCGTACGCGTCTTTGCAACGATCACACCCATGATCGGATCGTTAAATGCATCAAACACACGCGCTGCCATCAGAATGATTCCCATTGCGATCGCGCTGACGCCTAAAATATCCTGATAATAATATAAAACATAACTTGCCGAAAACATATAAACCATATCTTTTCCGACCGCCCCAAGTCCGTATGAGACTTTCTCTTTTCCTGTTAATTTCATAAATCCTCCTTGTTTTTCGGAGAAAAATGCGAGCCCTCTGGCGAGCAGAGGATTTTCCTCCCTTGTTTTCCGAAGGAAAATGCGAGTCCTCTGACGAGCAGAGGATTTTCCTCCCTTAAATTTTTCTATTTCATCGAAAATGCAAGTTCCACAACCTTATACGCCCCGTCGTAGATTCCCGCTTCTTTATTTTTTACAATGTTGTCACACATATCGCAGAGCAATGTTTTTTCTTCCAGAAACAGTTTCATCATCTGAAGCGTGTGTGGGATATCCCTGCACTCTAATGTACCATCGCCGATCTCCGCGGAATGGATCGCTCCCCACTGTTCGTGTCCTCCAACACGTCTGATAAAAAGCTTCGGCACCGGATAAAATGAAAGCTCACTCGGCTTTGTGACGAGCACATCGCAGCTTCGCATCAGAAGATTCGTGCAATATACTGCCTCAAAAATATTTTCATGCCAGAAGCCGTGGATTCCGATAATATCTTTGTTAAGCGCATCCTCCGCAAATTTTTTCGTATCCTCCCAGTCATTAAAATGTTCTTTCGCATAATGTCCCATCTTCGGGATTTCCTTTAAAAGTTCCTCCCAGACATTGCGGTAATCGCCAACATTGACATAAAGCGCCGCTTTCTTTTCTTTGATCTGTGGCAGCAGAAAACGGATGATCTCCGCAAAAATTTCTTTCTGTGCACCGGCACCTCCGATCGTCAAGAGAAAACGCATCGGTTTTCCCTCTTCTTTTCTCTGTTTTCTCGCTGTGCAGTCCGTCTCGATATTGCTGACAAGCTCATGGTCGACGTAATGTCCGGTATAAAAAAGAGCATCTTCCGGCATCGGATTCAACACATCATTTCCCTGCATTCCATTTAAAATGCGGTATCCCTGGTATGCATAATGCGTCTGTACCGTGTGAATGCTGCCTTCCGCTAAATGAAGTGCCATCTGCCAGTTGTCCGGAATCGCATTGACCACATATTTCATTCCGGCATGAAGTGCAGCCTGTGCCGGCCATACATGTGTTGCGACGACCGGGATATCCTTTGGGATATTCGCATACACCGGAGCCATCAGTTCTGCATTTTTCTGATCCGCTGCATTGTAGGTCAGTTTGCGGAATCCCTCATAGTTCATCGGCTCCCATACCAGACGGTTAAACAGTCTGCTCTTCTGTGACAGGCGGGAACCCATGGAGTAAAGATCATTCTGTGCACCGATCACTTTGGTACAGGTGGTCTGTCCGTAAGAATTCAGATCCATCCAGTACGGTTCATAGCCCAGCGCATGCGCCGCGGAAGCGATTGCCATAGAAATGCGGTAATGGCCAAATCCCATACGGATATTTCCAACAATGATTCCTTTCTCCGTATGAAAATCCGCTGCGCCCTCTTCTCCCACACGGATATCAGAGACACCAAGTTCCGGTCCGATATAAGGATTTGCCTTGATCGAGGTCGGATAATTTTTTGTGCTGTCATCCCCGAATTTACGAATAAATTTCTGCTTCGACCGGACTGCTTTTCGATAGGCACCCGATGCTATGTTGTTTCCAAAAATCTGTTTCGATCGTTCCTGCATCATCTACTACTTCCTTCCTTATTTTGTGTTTATTTAAATTCATTTCAAATTTTCTTTTCAAATTGTAAAACACAGTGACTGTTTATTTTCTGTCATTTTTCACTTCAAACTGTATTCTCTGTTCTTCCATCTGCGCCGCTCTTATCTTTAAAATGCCAATGCCCTCTTCTCCGGTCGTTCTGACATAAGTACCACCCATACCTCCCTGCAGGGAAATGATTTTGGGTCCAATAATGGCAATCGGTCCCTCCGCGGATAATACAACCGGCTCCTGGTAAAAGTTAACGATATTATCGTTCTGATCTAATGCATGGATACGGATCTCTGCAACATCATAGGTATGCCGTTCTGTCAGGCTCTGATGATCCGGTTTTGCAGATAAATGCAAGGAAGTGACCGGCTCTTTTCTGACCACCTTTACCACTTTTCCATTTTTTACTGCCTCAAACCGGTAACTCGTTGAAGTTCCGCCCCAGTCACCGATATAGCGGTTGTACAAAGTTACCGCGTCCGTCGGCTTCATATGATAAAAGAGTATCAGCTTCAGTGCCGCTAAATACACACCTTTCGGAAGATCGGAAAGTCCGTACCGCGCCGCCGCATTCAGGATATATTTCACTGCCTTTGCCTGTGCCGGTTTAAAATCTTCCTCTTTTTCAATGGCATCTCCGATAAAATCATCTACCGCGACCGGTCCATGTAAAAGATTTTTATACGGTGAATCTGATACGGTATACTCCTTTAAAAACCGGCCATTTTTGTACATCCGTACACTGTCCGCATTGGTAAAAATCCAGATTGTTCCACGGTTACAGCCCGGATGCTCTCCGATATCCATGGACGAGCTGATCTCTAACACCGGCTCTTTTTCCTGTTGACAAGCGTATGCCGCAGCCGCAAGTTTCGCATTGCGGAACATATCCATCACACCATGATAACAGATACGGTCGCCACTGCCAAAATCCTTATGTGTATTGTAGTCAAACATGCACCAGCCAAAACTTCCTGCAATATCCGTTTCCCCGGCAACTGCGTCCAGCACATTGACATGGCGCATGGCATGCCACACACGGTGTTCCTCCCAGTCGTAGCTTTTCGTTGGATACATATGTCCGTTATATTCGCTGATCAGATACGGTCTGCTGTTGTCAGAGGTAACCGCACTTTTTTTCTCACATCCGTGGTTTGTTCCATTGTGGCTGAAATCATTGTAGGTATAGACATCTTCCAGCAGACTGCTCTTTTTATGTGCCCGGACTCCCCCGGTCTGTCTCGTCGGATCCAGTTCATGTGCCACGCAGTTTGTTTCCCGGTAAAATGCATCGTCATCCCCGGACTCATTGATCCGCACGCCCCACAGGATCACAGACGGATGATTCCGATACTGTACTACCATGTCTTTTACGTTTTCGACCGCCCGTTTTTTCCAATTTTCGTCCCCGATGTGCTGCCAACCCGGTATTTCTGTAAAGACCAAAAGTCCCAGTTCATCGCAACGCTCCACAAAATGCTGGCTCTGCGGATAATGGGAGGTTCTTACTGCATTGACTCCCAGTTCATTTTTTAATATATCTGCATCCAGTTTCTGCATGGATTCCGGCATTGCATAACCGACGTACGGATAGCTCTGATGGCGGTTCAGACCACGCAGCTTTACTTTCCTGCTGTTTAAATAAAAACCATCCTTTAAAAATACCGCTGTTCTGAATCCAAACAGCGTAACGTCCTCATCCAGAATATTTCCATTTTGCAAAAGTTCTGTTTTCACTTCATAGAGTGCCGGATTCTGCAGATTCCAGAGTTTTACGTCCGGCACCGGAAAAGAAATCTTCCCATCTGATGCCAGCTGCCTCTCGCCGATCTGCCTATAGTTTTCTGCACCTCGCTCTTTGATACTCTGCCGGATGGATAATTCTTTTTTTTCATCCGTTTTTCCGCTGTTTCTAATTTTTATTTCAGAGATCAGCTTTACTTCTGCCTCTTGGCTTTCCGGTATTTCACTATGCAGAAATATATCCGCGAGATAAGTTCTATTTTTGATATCCACATAGACTTCCCGGTAAATTCCACCGTAAGTCATATAATCAATCACAAACCCGAACGGCGGGATGTTTAGATTCTCCCTGCTGTCCACCCGCACTATGAGCACATTTTCTGCCCCGGTCCGCAGCTTTCCGCTGATATCAATGGAAAATGCCGTGTAGCCACAATGGTGCTCTCCGATCTTTTCTCCATTTAAAAACACATCTGCCTCATGCGCGATACCTTCAAACGTCACAATCACAGTCTGATCTTTCCATTCCAGTGGTGCAAAAAAATGCTTTCTGTAGCAGCACTCCATCTGGTAACTGCTCTCATCAAAATAGTGAAGAGGTGTCTCCTTGCAGGTGTGTGGCAGTCTGACATTCTCCCATGCATCATCCTGATAAGCAGCCTCTCTCATCTCTTTTTCGTAAGACTCAATGAATTTCCACCCATCATTCCAGTAAATACGTCTTTCCATCGTCATCACTTCCCTTCTGCAACGATTCCCTGCACTAAGATCGTGACCACTTCATCTAAACCATCCTGATAAGAGATTCCGTTGGAGATCAGGATATCTCTCTGGAAGAACTGCTCTAATGCCGCCTCCAACATCATTTTTACGATCGGAATCTTAACCGGCCGGATCACACCCTCATTCATTCCCTGCTCTAATAAGGAAATCGTTGTCTCCCAGCCAGTCTCTAACCGTTCCTCTACATGTTTGTAGATATTCGGATACTTTTCCCGCAGCAGATAAAGCTGCCTGAAATCAACTTCCCGGTAACTTTCCGGCAAAACGCCTAAAATCGCCCGGATTTTTTCAAGTGTGGATAAATTTTCGTTCTCTAACACCTGTCTTTCGCTCTCTTTGATGAAATCGAACAGATAATCTACCATCGCCAAAAAAAGTGATTCCTTATCCCGGAACACAGTATAGATTGTTTTCTTACTCATGCTAAGGATTCCTGCCAGGTCATCCATGGTAAATTTTAATCCTTTCTGATTAAAAGCCTTTAAGGTTCCCTCTAAAATACTCTCCCTTAATTCTTCCATCGTGTTCTCCGTTTCTTCTTTATTACTTGGAAACTATTTTTATTATTTCCGTTTCCTATATTGTATCATCTCATTTTCGCACCCGCAAGAAACTAATTTGCCAAAAATGGTTTCCATTTTTTATTTATTTCTTCCAAAAATAAGAGGAACGTGTACATTTTATTTTTGCAAATGAGGCGTGATGTGAGTATAATAGGCAGTGGATTGTAATGAAGGAGAAATTCATACTATGGAAAATGATCATATCAAACATATATTAGAACAGTTAGAGGCGGGACAGCTTACTGCTTCCGACGCTTATGACCAGCTAAAGCTGGCACCTTTTGAGGATCTTGGTTATGCCAAGGTAGATCATCACCGCGAAGTCAGACAGGGCGCACCGGAAGTGATCTACGGTGCCTCCAAAACAAAGGAACAGATGGAAGGCATCATAGACAGCCTGCTCTCCCACTGCAAAGAAAATATTCTGATCACAAGGCTTTCGGCTGAATCTGCCGAATATCTCTCCAAGCGGTTTGATCTCTTTTACGATAAACTCTCAAAGATCGGTATCGTAAACCGCACGGAGCATTTTTCTGCTGATGGCACGATCGTTGTTGCCACCGGAGGTACAAGCGATATCCCGGTTGCGGAGGAAGCCGCACTGACCGCCGAAGTACTCGGCAATCATGTCATCCGCCTTTACGATGTCGGCGTTGCAGGGCTGCACCGTCTGCTCTCAAATATGGAACTTTTATCAAAAGCAAATGCGATCATTGCAGTTGCCGGTATGGAAGGCGCGCTTGCGAGCGTCATCGGCGGTCTGACCGACTGTCCTGTCATCGGTGTTCCGACAAGTGTTGGTTACGGTGCAAGTTTCGGCGGCATCTCTGCACTTTTATCAATGCTTAATTCCTGCGCCAGCGGTGTTTCCGTCGTAAACATCGACAACGGTTTCGGTGCAGGCTACCTTGCCAGCATGATCAATCATCAGGCAGCCCCTAAAACAGATGACAGACCATCATCCTGCCATAAAAACACGGATGAACTATAACTCTTCATATTAAAGACTATCAATTTCAATGCCAGGGAGGATTATTTATGAAAACACTTTATATAGAATGTAATATGGGTGTTGCCGGCGATATGTTAATGGGCGCCCTCTATGAACTCTGTGATCAGAAAGAAAAATTTTTATCGGACATGAACCAGGCTTTTGCACCTTACGGTGTGACACTTTCTGCGGAACCGGCAGTAAAATGCGGGATCAGCGGCACACACATGAGGGTGGCTGTACACGGGGAGGAAGAACATTCCCATGATGTTCTGCCGGAGCATGTGCATGCTCACGAGCACTCTCATGACAATGATTCGCATCATGAACATACTCACGCACATGAACATCATCACACGCACGCCCACACCAGCTACACCCAGATCTTAGAACAGATCCACACGCTTCCTTTTCCATCATCCGTAAAGAATTCCGCTGCCGCGGTCTACCGTCTGATCGGGGAAGCAGAGTCAAAAGTGCACCACTCCACCTTAGACCAGATCCATTTCCACGAAGTCGGATCGATCGACGCGCTTGTGGATGTGACCGGATGTGCCTATCTGTTGTTCCTGCTTGCACCGGAAACCATTCTCTGTTCTCCGGTTCATGTCGGAAGCGGATTTGTACACTGTGCCCACGGCACGCTCCCGGTTCCGGCACCTGCCACCGCAGAACTTTTAAAAGGGATTCCTTTTTACAGCGGAAATATTCCGGGCGAACTCTGTACACCAACGGGTGCTGCGGTTTTAAAACATTTTGTGACCTCTTTTAAAACCATGCCGTCCATGAGTGTGTCAGAGATCGGTTATGGCATGGGCACAAAGGATTTTGCTGCCGTCAACTGCGTGCGCGGTTTTCTCGGCGAATCCTCTGCCACTTCCAAAACAGTTCCATCTTTTGACGACTCCGTGCTGTCTATCTCCTGCAATCTCGATGATATGACAGGCGAAGCGGTCGGATTTGCAACCGAATTACTCTTACAGGCGGGCGCTTTAGACGTGTACACAATTCCGATCCAGATGAAAAAGAACCGTCCGGGTATTCTTTTAACCTGTATCTGTGAGCCAAAAGACCGGGAGCGCCTGACTTCCCTGTTCTTTTTACACACTACAACACGCGGTGTGCGCTATCAGATGTTTGACCGCGCCAAACTTACCTCAGAAATTGAAACCTGCCACTTGGCATACGGCGATGTACGAATCAAAAAAAGCAGTGGGTACGGCGTCCAAAAAGAGAAAGCGGAATTTGAAGATTTGAAAAAAATTTCTGCTGACCATAACTATGAGGTGACACTCGACCAGATCCGACAGATGATCGTAAGGTAATTTTTAACAATTATCTTCATAAAAAAGCTATGTATATTCACTAACTTTTGTTGGGCGGTACAACAGATAAATATACATAGCTTTTTCACTTTTCTACAATATATATTCCATCTGTCTCTCTTTGGTTTTTAATCCCATTTTTTCATAGAATTTTTCCGCGGAGGTATTTCCTGCCCAAACATTTAATGTCACTTCATAACAGCCTAACCGTTTCGCTTCGCCCTTTACATATTCAAACAGGCTCTCACCTACATGCTGTCCTCTGGTTTTTGCATCGACGCACAGATCATCGATAAAAAGCGATGTAAACGGCACCATATTATTGGAGAATGGCTGCTGTTTCAACTG
>ULXP01016669.1_pt1 | contig 16612 bp, 20 predicted proteins | sample 1961351 | NCBI WGS metagenome assembly ULXP01 (sample SAMEA4835840, study PRJEB28245) | human gut metagenome | biome: gut microbiome; material: fecal sample | place: Denmark | collected 2008 | reverse complement strand
CCGTGGCGGAGATATCGTATTCGTAGTGGATGATGGACTAAACACACTTACGGATTACCGCCATAGAAGAAAATTTGCCGCACAGCCGGGAGAGGAAGGCGGAAAGCGTAACTGCCATGGAAAGAACGGAGAAGATCTGATCTTAAAGGTTCCTGCAGGAACTGTGATCAAAGATGCGGAATCCGGAAAGGTAATTGCTGATATGTCTGGCGATAATCGCAGACAGGTGATCTTAAAAGGCGGGCGTGGAGGTCTTGGAAACCAGCATTTTGCAACGTCTACCATGCAGGCACCAAAGTATGCACAGCCTGGTGGAGATGCCATTGAACTGGAAGTAAAGTTAGAATTAAAGGTGATCGCGGATGTTGGACTGGTTGGTTTCCCGAATGTCGGAAAGTCAACGTTATTATCAAGAGTGACAAATGCACAGCCAAAGATTGCCAATTATCATTTTACGACGCTGCAGCCAAATCTTGGAGTTGTAGACTTAGATGGTGCAAAGGGATTCGTTATTGCAGATATTCCTGGACTCATTGAGGGTGCATCGGAAGGTATCGGACTCGGGCTTGAATTTTTACGTCATATTGAGCGTACAAAAGTTATGATCCATGTGGTCGACGCAGCTGGAACGGAAGGACGTGATCCGATTGCAGATATCCGTGCCATTATGAAAGAGTTAGAGGCATATGATCCGAAACTCTTAGAAAAACCGCAGGTCATTGCTGCAAATAAAATGGATGCCGTCTATGGTGATGAAAATGAGATCGTACAATCACTCAGACAGGAGTTTGAAAAAGACGGTATTCGTGTATTCCCGATTTCAGCTGTCAGCGGAAAGGGATTAAAGGAGTTACTGTATCACGTACAGGAACTTCTTGATAATTGTAGCAGCGAACCGGTGATTTATGAACCTGAGTTTGATCCGGCACTTCGTTTCTTTAAGGATGAACCGTATACAATTTCCCAGGCTGCGGATGGGGCATTTGAGATTGAGGGACCAAAAATCGAAAAGATGCTTGGGTATACAAATATTGATTCTGAAAAAGGATTTTTGTTCTTCCAGAAGTTTATGAAGGAACAGGGCATTTTGAAAGAATTAGAAGCGCAGGGAATCGAAGATGGCGACACTGTGCGCATGTATGGGTTTGAATTTGATTACTATAAATAATGAAATACGGATGCAATTTAATTGCACTGGAAAACAGTGCGGAAATGAGGAATATTATGGCATTAACAAGTAAACAGCGGGCATACCTTGGTGGATGTGCAAGCACGATGGATTCGATTTTTCATATCGGAAAAGCAAGTCTGACACCGGAGATCATTACAGCATTGGATGAAGCACTCGAAAAGAGAGAACTGATCAAGGTGGCTGTATTAAAAAACTGTATCGACGATCCGAGAGAGATTGCTGCAATGACAGCAGAGCGGACACATTCTGATGTTGTAAAAGTAATTGGAAAGAAAATTATTTTGTTCCGTCAGGCAAAGAAAAATACGAAGTATGAACTGCCAGACTGATATGGAAGATGCAGAGCGCGGGATTGGACAAAAAAATTTAAAGAGGGTTGGAATTTTAGGCGGCTCTTTTGATCCGATCCATAGGGGACATTTAAATATCGCACAGAGTGCTTATGAAGAGTTTGCATTAGATGAAGTATGGTTTATTCCGGCAGGGCATTCTCCAAATAAAGATGAGAAAAAAATGACTGCGGCAGATATACGGGCCGAAATGACATCTCTGGCTATCTGTGATATTCCATATTTTAAACTTTCACGAATGGAAATTGATGCAGAGGGGACAAGCTATACGTATCTGACACTCACAAAATTAAAAGAAATCTATCCGGATACTACTTTTTTCTTTATTATGGGTGCAGATTCGCTTGATTATTTAGAAAAATGGTATCATCCGGATATTATTTGTGAGAAGGCAGTGATTCTGACTGCGGTGCGGGATGAAATGAATTTGTCAGAGGTCAGGGAAAAGATTTCTGCCTTAAAAAAGTTATTCCCGGCTGATATTTATCCAATCACAGGTGGAAAAACAGATATTTCATCCAGTGAGATCCGGGCAGCTTTAAGAGGTGGAAAAACAGATATTTCCCTGATTCCTTCTAAAGTACTTGCATATATCCGGGAACACCATTTATATGAAGAGGATTAGCGGTAAGGATAGGGATTCATATATAAAGATTTTGCAGAAAATCTGACGATCATGGGAATTCTTCGCAACAAGTCGGTCTGAAATGGAGATTAGTGATGCAAATGGAAATATTGTTTTCATTGAAAAACGGGCAGGAATGGAGATTATCATGGAATTAAGTGAAATTCGTAAAAAATTAAAAAAAGAACTGGATAAAGGGCGCTATGAGCACACAAAGGGTGTGATGTATACGGCGGGTTGTCTTGCCATGGCACATGGGTATTCTATAGAAAAGGCAATGCTTGCAGGTTTACTTCATGACTGTGCAAAATGTATCCCAAATGATCAGAAAATAGAAATGTGTGAAAAGAACCACATTTTGATCAATCCGGTAGAATATAAAAGTCCATATCTGCTACATGCAAAATTAGGAGCTTTTCTGGCAGAAACTGTGTATGAAGTAATGGATCCACAGATTTTGCATGCAATCAAAGTGCATACGACCGGTGAACCGGATATGAGTCTCTTAGACAAAATCATTTATATCGCAGATTATATTGAACCTGGGCGGGATAAGGCAGAAAATCTTCCCTATATAAGAAAGATTGCCTTCGAGGATTTAGATGCCTGTATGGCAGAAATACTGCATGATACACTAGCTTATTTGTCCAGCCGCGGTGGAAGTATCGATGCAACGACAAAAATGACATATGATTTTTACCGTCAGTACAGGAAAAAACATGATTAACGCCTCAAAATAAAAATATATCCTGGGTGGCACACAGCGTTAAACTACCCGGAAGAAAAATAAAAATGACAGGAGAGAACTATATGACTTCAGCAGAATATTGTAAAATAGCAGTAAAAGCACTGGAAGATAAGAAAGCAGAGGATGTGAAAGTAATTGATATCCGTGAAATTTCACCGATTGCAGACTTTTTTATTATTGCAGACGGAATGAACCAGAACCAGATTCAGGCAATGCGTGATGCGGTGGATGAAGCTTTATACAAAGCAGATCTTAAAGTACGACAGGTGGAAGGTAATCAGTCCTCTACATGGATTCTGATGGATTATAATGATATCATTATTCATATTTTCTCGAAAGAGGACAGATTATTTTATGATCTTGAGCGTATCTGGAAAGATGGAAAAGAGATCAGCGTGGATGAACTGTAAAAAATAGAGATATGTCTTACGGATAAAGATATGTTTGAAAAATAGTTTTATGAGCATAAACAAAAAAAGCAGCCGATTTTTAAAATGAAAACCGGCTGCTTTTTTCTTTAATTTAAGAATCGCATAATACCAAATACTTTACCAAGGATTGAACATTCATTCACAATGATCGGGTCCATGGTATCATTTTCCGGCTGTAGGCGATAGTGACCGTCCTCTTTGTAAAAAGTCTTTACTGTTGCGGAATCATCTACAAGTGCAACAACAATATCTCCATTTTGTGCATCAGGCTGCTTCTGTACAAGAATCTTATCGCCGTCAAATATTCCGGCATTAATCATGCTGTCGCCCTTTACCTTTAACATAAACGTCTCTGCGTTTGGCATAAATTCGGTAGGAATCGGAAAATAATTCTCAATATTTTCAACAGCAAGTAACGGCTGGCCGGCAGCTACCTGACCAATGATAGGAACATTTACAACTTCGCGCCGGGTTAAATTAAAATTGTCATCAATAATCTCGATGGCGCGTGGCTTTGTTGGATCTCGCCGGATATAACCATTCTTTTCTAATGTCTCAAGATGCGAGTGAACAGAAGAGGTTGACTTTAGATGAACTGCTTCACAGATCTCCCGAACTGCAGGCGGATAACCTTTGTTTAAAATTTCCTGCTTGATATATTCTAAAATTTCTCGCTGTTTGCTGCTGATTTTGCCATATGCCATAAAGTGCCTCCTGTTAAATCATGTAATGGGATTATTTTATCCTGTGTCCATTTTATCATAAAACGAATAGGAATGCAAACGTATATTCCGAAAACTTGTTCGATTTTATTATTGACAAACAAATGTTCGTGTATTAATATACAGATATACAAACGGTTGTTCGCAACAAATGTTCGCATATGATGGAGGTTATTTATGAGAAGCAGAAGAGTAAATGGAAAAAATCAGAAATCAGTTTTTTTAATCGCATTATCAATGATATTATTTGTAATAATCTGTTCTGTCTGTTTCGGCTCAATCCGGGCACAGGCAGCCGATGAGACAAGTGCTTATAAATATTATACCAGCATACAGATTACATCAGGACAGACACTGAATGATATTGCAGGCATTTATATGACAGATGATTATAAAAATACTTCTGCCTATATAGAGGAAGTATGTATGATCAATCATATCTTTCCGGATGATATCCACGAGGGGGAATATCTGACGGTACCATATTATTCGGCAGAATATTTAAAGTAGATATCTGGATTTAAGCAAACGCCCAGGAGTTTTGAAATCAATACATACTCGGATAATATGAAAAGGTATTTCATCATAAAGTTACAGTGAAAGGTTACTAAAAAATAGCTAAAAAATAGCAGTATGCAGGATTGTTGTATTTTTCTTCAAAATAAGCTATAATAGTTACGTTCGGCATGAAAATAACTCAAATGGAAAAGATGATATTCAGGTCATATGCCAGGTACGGAGGATAGCGTTGAAGTTATGTTAAAGTTTATTTATGTAATTCTTATGAACCTTTTCAGAGCACCATATATGATTCCAAAGATGCGTAAGGAAGCGGATCATCCTGAAAAATATTCAGAAGAAGAGCGATATGAGCTTGCACGCCATGTGATTCGCCTTATGAAAACTACAGGTGGGATTAAAACAAAGGCATACGGTCTGGGAAATCTCCCGGCGGAAGGTGGCTATATGATGTATCCAAACCATCAGGGAAAATATGACGCACTTGGTATTATTTATACGCATAAAAATCCATGTTCCATTGTTATGGACCGTGCAAAGTCCAATACGATCCTCGTTCGGGAGTTTATTGATCTGCTGCAGGGAAAACGTTTGGATAAGAAAGATGTGAGACAGGCACTCACAATTATCAATGAAGTTTCAGAAGAGGTAAAAAAAGGAAAACGTTATATTCTTTTTCCGGAAGGTGGATATGATTTTAATAACCGCAATAATGTATGTGATTTTAAAGCCGGAAGTTTTAAAATTGCTTTAAAGACAAAGGCACCGATCATACCGGTTGCACTGATTGATTCTTATAAAGTTTTTAACAGTTTTAACTTAGGACCTGTAACAACACAGGTGCACTATCTGAAGCCTATTTTGTTCGATGAATATGGTTCTTTGAAAACACATGAGATTGCAGAACTGGTCCAGCACAGGATTCAGGAAAAAATTGATAGCATATTGTTGCCAGAGACATAATATAATAGATTCTCAAAATTGCTATATGATATTTTACATCATATAGCAATTTTTTTAATTCATAATATTTTTGTAGAATATAATCTTGCTCAGACTTCCCGTAATTTGACATATTTGGCGGCACTGCGGCGTCTTTCATCATCAAGCGCAGCGTAGTGCTTACGGGTTGTATTGACATCTTTATGTCCAAGAACATCAGCAACCAGATAAATATCACCGGTCTCGCGATAGAGTGATGTACCATAGGTGCTGCGAAGTTTATGCGGTGTAATATGCTTTAATGTTGTTACCAGTTTAGAATATTTTTTTACCATATTTTCGACGGAACGGACACTTATACGCTTATTTTGTAACGATAAAAAGAGTGCATTGATACTTCCGTCCGCTGCAGTGATTTTCTGGCGTTCTACCATATAATCCATAAGAGCTTTGCGGACTTCTTCCCCAAAATAAACGACAACCTCTGCGCCACCTTTACGGTGGATTTTGATTCCATTATTTTTAAAGTCAACATCCTCTATATCAAGACCGACACATTCTGATACACGAATACCGGTTCCTAATAAAAGTGTCATCATTGCCAGATCCCGGACTTTTGTCTTCTCGTGATACTGTTGCTGTCTTGCAGTGAGATTTTCACCGGATTCTACCTCGTCAAGAAGTTTTGCAACTTCATCTACATCCAGACGGATAATATTTTTTTCATGTATCTTTGGCATATCTACTTTGACGGTGGGATCATCTTCAATCAGGCCATTTCTATAATAATAATGATAAAAGGAGCGCAGTGCACAAAGTTTGCGCTTCAGACCTCCTTCGTCGTTGGTGTGTTCCGTTCCATCTTTTTCGTAATATTTCAGATAAGAAAGATATTCTTCAATGTCCATAGGTGTGATTTTATCTAAAATGGAAATAGGAAAATCTGTAATTTCCATTTTTGCACAGATGGGATTATGTGTGTGCAGATAATCAAAGAAACAGCCAATATCATATGCGTATGCAATTTTTGTCCTTGAAGAACTTGTTGCTTCAATACCGATAAAAAACTGTTTGCAAAAGGGCGGTAGTGCCTCTAATAATTTTCTTAATTTTACCTCATTTTTTACATTTATTGTTTCGTAATATGCTTTTTCTTTCATGGTAATCCTCATTTTAATTGTAATTGCCGGTATCAGGTGTCCATCCGGGGATTTTTCCAGTACAGACTGCATGAAACAGTTTTGTTTTAACTCCGGGATTATCGAGATTTAATTGCCGGATCAGTTTTTTTACATATTCCCGCTTCGTATTGCCATCCATCGGACAGGGGTTCTTTACAACAGGAAGTTGATATTTATTTTGAAAGCCCTTTACTTCTGCCTCAGATACATAGATCAGAGGACGGATGATTGTAAGATCAGAATCTTCCATATAAGTTTTTGGTGGAAATACATAAAAACGTCCCTCATAGATCATGGATAAAAAAGCTGTTTCAATCACGTCATCCATATGATGTGCATAGGCAACTTTATTGCAGCCAAGTTCTTTGATTGCCTGGTTTAATGCACCTTTGCGCATTTTAGCACACAGGGAACAGGTAGGTTTTTCATTTCGATCTTCAAAAAGAATTTTTGCGATTTCTGTATTGACAATATGATATGGAACATCAAGCGCACGACATAGTTCTGAAACTTGTGTGAAATCAAAGCTTTCGTAGCCGAGATTTACTGTCACAGCTACCAACTCGAATTTTTTCGGATAAAATTGACGCAATCCACTCAAGGCATATAAGAGCGTGAGAGAATCTTTTCCACCGGAAATACCGATAGCGATTTTATCCCCAGATTCTATCAGCTGATATTGGTCAATAGCTTTTCTTGTATAGCTGTACAGGTGTTGCAGTTTCATATAAATCTCCATTCTTGTCCGTATAGAACTTTCTTTATTATACAATATTTTAAAACAAAATTGTATTTATTTTTTGAGAAGCAATGTGAAAAATGTACTAAATATTGAACATAGAATAGTAGGCAACCGGTTCGAAATATGTTAAATTTATAACAGAATCTGTTATATAAAAATTTTAATAGGATTTTGTATGAAATATAAAAAAGGAGAATATAAAAATGAAGTTTGTAGTGCAACGTGTGAACTCGGCTGCATGCCGTGTAGATGAACAGCTGACTGGCAGTATCCAAAAAGGTTTTTTGGTACTAATTGGAATTTCTGATTCCGATACAAAAGAAATTGCAGATAAAATGATAAAAAAATTAATTGCACTTCGTATTTTTGAAGATTCTGATGGAAAAACAAATTTATCACTTAAAGACGTGGAAGGAAGTTTGTTATTGATATCACAGTTCACCTTATATGCAGATTGCCGAAAGGGAAACCGGCCATCTTTTACGAATGCCGGAAAACCAGATATGGCAAGGGAACTGTATACTTATATTGTTAACAGCTGCAAAATGCAGATCCCAGTTGTTGAACAAGGAATTTTTGGCGCTGATATGAAAATATCCCTTGTAAATGAAGGACCTTTTACGATCATTCTTGACTCTGAAGAAATTATTCGGTAATAAATGGATCTAAAAAAATAATGATCATGAAAAAGTGTGCAATAGTATATTTGAAGTGATTTCTATATATTCGCAAAACGCTTGTTTAACGAATAGTTGCATTCGGAAGCAAATAGTCTGTAGCTTATTAACTCAATATACGCTGTGTCGGCAACAAACATGAAAAATCCCCATCAAGACTTTTCTAAGCTTTCATGGGGATTTTAAAACATTCTATTGTATTATTTTATTTCTGTGCATCCATAATTTCACGGAATTTTAAAATCATATCGACACATCCATCAATACCAAGTTTTCCTGCATCAAGAGTCAAATGATAGCTGTTGGAATCGCCCCAGCGTTTGCTGGAATAATAATTGTAATAGCTGGCACGCTGTTTATCCTTTTTCTGGATCAGATCTTTCGCCTTGTTCTCTGTGATATTCAGACGTTTGCTGACAGCTTTGATACGTTTCTCCATATCTGCATGAATAAAAATGTTGATGCAGTCCGCATAATCTGCCAATGCATAATCCGCACATCTGCCGACGATAACACAGGATTCACGATCTGCAATCTTTTTGATTGTTTCAAACTGTGCAAGGAATACTTTATGGTTCAATGGCATATCCAAAAATGGTGAAGAATTATAACTTCCAACGGAGTATGTATCCATAACCAGTGAATATAAAAAACTGCTGGTTGGTTTTTCATCATGATTTTCAAAAATTTCTTCGCAAAAACCACTGTCTTTTGCCGCCTGCTGTAATAATTCTTTATCGTATAATTTGATACCAAGTCTGTCAGCAAGCGCCTCACCGACTGCTTTACCTCCGCTTCCAAATTCACGTCCAATGGTATATATCTTATTTGACATAAAAATCCCCCACTTTCTTTTGCATCAGATTGTCATTACATATTACGAAAGATTTGTATGATATATACAAAATATTTGAATTTAATATGGAGACATCTGTTTCTTTTGTATGATTATACTACACTTTCTCGAAAAATAAAACAATTTTTCAAAATTTAATGTAAACTTTTCAATATTTTCAAAAAATATTCTGGAAGAGGTGCTGATATCTCCATATATTCCTTAGTACGCGGGTGAATAAAACCAATCGTCATGGCATGTAGTGTCTGTCCTTGTGTTTTAAATGGACTTTTTCCGCTGGAATATACAGCATCGCCAAGTAACGGATGACCGATACTTGCCATATGGACGCGGATCTGGTGTGTTCTGCCCGTCTCTAATTTAAATTCCATATAGGTGTAATTGGAAAAGCGTTCCAGTACCTTATAATGCGTAATCGCTGGTTTTCCATTTTTTTCATTGATCGCCATCTTTTTTCGGTTGGTCGGATGTCTGCCGATGGGTGCATTGATGGTTCCTTCATCGTCCTTTACAACGCCATATACAATACCGCGGTATCTGCGGTTAACACTATGCGCTTTGATCTGTTCTGCAATTTTAACGTGGCTTTCATCGTTTTTACATACGATTAAAGAGCCGGTTGTGTCCATATCGATCCGGTGCACGATCCCTGGTCGTATTTCGCCGTTAATGCCGGAAAGACTATCCTTGCAGTGAAACATGATCGCATTGACCAAAGTGCCTGAATAATGACCGGCAGATGGATGTACAACCATTCCTTTCGGTTTATTGACAACGAGAAGGTCGTCATCTTCATATAAAATATCAAGCGGGATATCTTCCGGAAGAATTGGTGTTTCCACGGCATCGGGAATTTCCACACTCACAAGATCATCCATATGCAGACGATAATTTGCTTTTTCGATAGAATCATTTACTTTTACATGCCCGTCCTTAATCAGTTTTTGGAAAAAAGAACGTGAAGGCGAGTTTGAAGAATTCTTAGATTGTTCAAAAATAACGCTTAGATATTTATCTAAGCGTTCTCCTTCATATTCTTCCTCTATTTCAAAAGTATCCTGTTTCATAAAAATCCTCATTTCTGAGCAACTTGTTGCGAAGAGGCGACGAGAATCTTAAATTCTCGGAGGCATGTTTTTTATGCCTTGCCATCAAAGCTATTTGTTTTTGCTCAGAAACAAATAGCCGTGTGAATTATGATTTCTTTTTTGTGGGAAGAATACGTTCAAAATCTTCTTCTTTATAAAACAGCAGACATAAAATTAAAAGTATGGCAGCTACTGTCACATAAATATCTGCAACATTGAACACTGGAAAGTTAATGAGTCTGAAATAAAAAAAATCAACAACATATCCCTGCATAACCCGGTCAATAAAGTTACCGATCGCACCTGCAAAAAACAAAATGGCGATTCCATTGAGCAATCCAAAGTGTTTTTCGGATGGGATACGCATCAGATAAAAATATGTGATAATAATTAGGACAATTACCGTGAAAATGATAAGCGGCCACTGTTTCCCCTGAAGAATGCCAAATGCTGCACCCCGGTTCTCTAAATAATTGAGTTCAAAAACATTTTTCCACAAAACAACAGGCATCTGATTTTTCAAATGCTGCACTGCGAGATATTTTGTAAACTGATCTAATAAGATCAGAATAACTGAGCATATAATACCGGTAAAAGCTTTTTTTTGAATGTTTTTAGATTGTTGTATCATTGAGACCTCGTTTCTTTGAAAATAGATTTCAATGGCAGACATAACGGATGCCGTCAAGAATCTGTTCGTCTGTCAGTTCGCGGTAAATATAAGCATTGCCAATCTCTTTTAACAAAATAAATTTAACCTGGTTACCAACCATTTTTTTGTCCGATTTTGTTGCGGAAAGAACCTTTTTGGCATCAAATCCATCAATATACGTCGGCAGGTCAAAAAGAGATAATGCATTTTTGATTTTATGAAAATCTTCTTCTGAGATATGACTAAGCTGCATGGACAGATACGATGCCGCAACAATGCCAAGTCCTACACATTCTCCATGGTAAAGTGAAAAAGCAGAGAGCTTTTCAATAGCATGACCGATTGTGTGACCAAAATTAAGAAGTGCGCGCTCTCCCTGCTCTTTTGGATCACGCTCGACCACATCGCGTTTGATATTGCAGCTGATATAGATCATTTCTTCTAAAATTTCAGAATCTAACGCCCAGATATTTTTTTCATGCGCGATAAGCCATTCAAAATAAGAAGCATCTTTGATCAATCCATGTTTGATAATCTCTCCCATTCCGGACACGATCTGTTTTCTTGGAAGAGAATGAAGTACTGACAGATTCATATAGACTAATCTGGGCTGATAAAATGCTCCGACCATATTTTTATACTGCATAAAATCAACGCCCGTTTTGCCGCCAATACTGCTGTCTACCTGTGAAAGCAGTGTTGTCGGAATCTGTATGAAATCAATTCCCCGTAAGTAAGTTGCTGCCGTAAAACCAGTCAGGTCACCAACGACTCCCCCGCCAAGCGCTAATAAGATATCTTTTCTGTCAAAGTGATTCTCTATCAGAAATTGATATAAGGTTCCAACGGTATCCGTGTTTTTACTTGCTTCACCGGCAGAAAAAACATGTAAAAATACATTTGGAAATGTTGTAGAAAGCTGGTCCCGTACTTCCTTTGCATATAAGGGGGCAACATTAGAATCTGTAACAATACAAAGCTTGCGTTCAGAACCGATGTCAAGCCTGTTCAGTTCTTTACAAAGGTCACTAAAATTATTCTTTAATTCAATCGTATAAATTACATTTGTTCCATCCGTAACCGGTATGCTTTTTGACATAATACTCCTCCATTTTTGTATATGAGTTTATTATTAACTTTTGTATATCTGGTATTTGATTTTCAGACGTCCCTTATTGGTTTCTCCTGAGATAGAAATAAAATGAAAACGTCCATGACCGCGTACGGATACAATATCATCCGGTTTGCAGATATAGGTCGGAGACTGGATTGTTTTTCCATTTACAAATACACGGTCTGCACGGATCAGGTCTAAAGACTGGCTTCTGGATAAACGATATACACAGGCGATGACGGAGTCAAGTCTGTTTGAGGTAATGATTCCGTCTTTATCGATCAATTCCTGGTGGAAACTGATCTCGTCTGGATCTACAACACTTAAATGAACCAGTGTATGACGAACCTTTGTGAGTTGTTCCATAAAGTATGGGGCAACAGTTTCCTCACATAAAATATAATAACAATCATCCCCCATAAGAATATCGCCGATCTTTGCACGGTCTATGCCGAGTGTCATGATAGATCCAAGCAGATCCCGATGCCCTAATTTTTCTGCGAATTTCGGGTAGGCAGGCACTACTTTTAATGCTGTGATCGGGTATGTCCAATCATAATAAAGAGCATCAGGAATAAAAGCAATTATCTGACGCTCTGCATAAGGGACACCACCATAGCTCTCTGTCTTTGTTACGAACTCGGATTCGCACTGGTGGTAAATATTCAGTTCATTTAAATTAAGGAAATCGCTGAATAAAACGATTCCCTTTCGATCAGCCTGTCTGGAAAGATCCAACAGACGTTTTTTACAAAGATCCTGCTCATTCATAATTAAAAATCAGTTTGAATACCTCTTGTTTCAAATGAATCCATTAAACTTAAGAAATCTCCGGAAATATCTACGGATGCCGGTGTGATAATGAAGATATAATTTGAAATCTTCTGCAGATTACCACTGATCGCGAAACATGAACCGGATGTAAAATCAATGATACGCTGCGCAATCTCAACATCAAGACCTTCTACATTGAGTACAACAGTACGGTTTTCCAGTAAAGTTTCTGTAATCTCTCTGGCATCTTCTACGGAAGTAGGCTTTATCACACATACTTTCATGCCACCAGGACCAGCCTGTTTCTTGGATGGACGGATTGGTGTAACTTTAGAAGTTGATTTTGTTGAAACATCTTTGGAACGATCAGAATCGTAATCTTTTTCTGCAGTGTCCCGTTTCTTTTCGCGATGGAACGTCTGCTTAGGCTCGTCCTCTGTATAATCGTCATCATAATCATAATCTTCGTTGTAAAAATCGTCATCATCGTCCGGATTCAGACGCATAGCACTTAAAAATTTATCAAGAACTCCCATGTTCTCACTCCTGTTTATAATTTCTTTCACCGAAAATTCCAGTCCCTACGCGCACCATGGTAGCACCCTCTTCGATTGCAACCATATAATCACCTGTCATTCCCATAGACAGAATTTCCATAGATACATTATCTATGTTTTTATTAGTTATGTCAACAGATAATTGCTTTATTTTTCGGAAATACAGACGATTATCTTCTGGATTTCCCACATAAGGTGCAATCGTCATAAGCCCTTTGATACGGATATTTTCAAGCTTGGAAATATCTTCCACAAGAAGAATTGCATCCTCTGCAGAAATTCCAAATTTGGACTCTTCATGTGCAATATTGACCTCCACAAGAATCGGGACGATCACATTTTGTTTTTTTGCCTGAATATTAATCTCTTCAGCAAGGCGGTATGTATCCACAGAATGGATCAGTTCAACTTTCCCAACAATATATTTTACTTTATTGCGCTGAAGATGCCCGATCATATGCCAGCGGATATCCGACGGAAGCTGCTCCATTTTACTGCAGAGTTCCTGTACTTTATTTTCACCAAAATCGCGTATGTTTTCATTATAGATTTCCTGTAACATTTCGACTGGCTTGGTTTTACTTACCGCAATCAGGGTTACTTCATCACGGCTGCGGCCGGCATTTTTGCAAGCCTGTTCAATATTTTTTTCTACATTGGCAAGATTTTCTTTTAACATATATTTTTCCTCCATTATTTTAACAAATCATCTTCATTGATCTTTGCTCCATCTAAAGCAATATGGTCGTATAGGGAAATACCATAGGAAGTTCCTGTTTTTACGATGGTATATTCTTTGCTCTGATAGAGGATATCGATCTGTTTAAATACAGCATAACCTTTATTGACATTATAGACACCTTTCAATGTTGCAGTGTCTGATCCAACCCGGTAAGTTTCATTCGAGTCCGGTTTTACCAGAATATCCCCTGCATTGACCATCTCGCTGTCGATATAGTAATAATCGTCTGTTGTGTAGTAGATCGTTGGCGAAACAAACTCCGTCGTTGTCTTTCCATTTTTGTTTGTGGATGAAACGAGCAATCCATCGGCATCAGAATCACCACCTTTCATAAAGTAGCTGACAGGTATGGTAAAAAATTCTTTCTCCGTAATTGCTGAATTTGGAATTTTCAATCCGGTCTGTTCTGCAAGCAATAGTTCAATTTCTATAAAACGATCCTTGGCATAGCGCACCAGTGAATTGTGAAGCGTTAAAATAAGATATTTTTCGCCGCCCTTTTCTGTGATCACGTAGGTGGCATAGGATGTTTTACCATCTTTGATAAACCGAAGTTTCAGTGTGTTGTCATCTGCAAGTTCGTCTGCAAGTGTGTTAGTGATTGGAACGACGATATGCCATTCTTCATTGCTGATCAGTTTATAAAGCGCATCTCCGGCAGAAACAGATGTGTTTTGTTTTAAATTGTTTCGCTGATAGGAAGCTTCATCAAACTGTTCTTTTGAAAAATTGTCTGTCGTTGTATTTTCAAATCCGTCCGTATAATAAACAAGAATGCCAGGGGTATCGGTTGTGACTGTATGAAAGGAAGAACCATCTCCGGCAGCGGACGTATAGTCAGATAGTCCGTTCAAAGCTTCCAGACTTAGTGCTTCATTTAATGCAGAATCAATATTTTCTTTAAAGGAATAAATATTATAAAATGTCTGCGCCTGATAGGAATTTTCGTAATCAGAAATATCATTTTCAATTTCTAAGAGAACCTCGTCATCCAAATTAGAGGCATCTGCACTTACATCATTGATCTTTTGGGAAACACTTCCGCTTTCATCAACGGAACAGATTAGATCTCCGTATCCAACTCTTGAAGATTCCCGTACATAATAATTTAGCGAACCGGCATATTGTGAGGTAACAATTGATTCATCCCGAAGAATTAAACCCCGGTAAATATTGTTTTCTGCCATGGTTCCCTGCTCCACTTCATAAACAGAAGTGTGTGTTGTTGTAATATAAGAAAAAACATTGAATACAAGATATATGAAAATAATAATAAAAATGATGACACCAATATTTATGTTGAACGGTTTACGATATTTTACTATTTTTTTATGTTCACTCAAAAATTTATCCACCTCTTAAAATTTTCAACATTTCTATTCTAACATTTTATTTCATAGAAAACAACGTGGATAAAAAAGTTTTATACGAATAAAAACTTTTTTATGCGTGCATACTATCTGCAAAAGGAGGCTAAAAAAATGAATACAAACTGGCTTGATTACACATTGCTTACATTAGTCATTATCGGTGCGGTTAATTGGGGACTGATCGGTTTTTTCAGATTTGATCTGGTGGCATTTCTTTTTGGGGATATGTCGTGGCTTACAAGAATCATTTATGCACTTGTGGGAATTGGTGGATTATATCTGATCAGCCTGTTCGGACGAATCCGTTCTGTAGGAGAAGCATAGACAACAGACTTGCGCATCCCGCCGGAGGGCTTTTCAGTTCATAGGACGTAATTTCCTGTGAATTGAAAAATATGCGGTATGGATAAAAAGTCTTTCCATACCGCATAATCACTCAGAACAGAAGATATACTTATTGTGTGTTATCTAATGTCTACATATTCATTTTTACAGGGAAATGACAACTTTTGCTTTTGCAACATCCGTCAGTTTGGATTCATCTTTTGACACGCTTAAGATGAACTTTACATTGTATTTTTCACTGATCGCATCGAGCTTTTGAATTGCATGATTTAAAAGCTCATCAGAGTCAATTGATGCAATGGTAAGAAAACTGTCAAGGTACATTTCTTCGAGATCGTGATCCTGTGATATCACACCACAGATGAAACCGAGAAATTCATCACAGTTATCAATCAGAAAATCATTTACATTGATCAGCCGCACCTTATTATTTAATTCATACATATGTTTCTGACTCTTATCCAGATATACGATATTGCCAGTTGCGGATGCGATCGATGTATTGACCTTGTTAAGCAGTTCTTTTGTCTTTCCTTTTCCCTTTTCGCCTGAAATAATCTCTATCATGGTCATTTCCCTCCTGATCCTTCGATGCAACGTCCATATTCGTGAAAATGAATAAAAACGGTTCGTTTTATAAATTAATTATAGTATATAAATACATAAAAAACAATGATATTTTCAATTAATTTGCAAAACCGGATAACATTTCATTCATTAACAGATAAAGGTTAAATTTTGCATCTGCTTTCAGAACAATAGAGATAATTGGCTGTGACTTTTCATTCATGGAATAAAGAACCAGACAGTATCCCGCATCGCCGGTTGTACCTGTTTTTCCGCCAATTATGGTAAAACCGTCCGGAGCCTTTGCATGACCACTCAGATATTGATTTGTATTTTCCCAGGTATGTTCTTCGGTTGTGCCATCTGCTGCCTGATATGTTACATCATAGGATGTTGTACTGATGATCTGAACAAACGT
>ULXP01086098.1_pt1 | contig 16658 bp, 12 predicted proteins | sample 1961351 | NCBI WGS metagenome assembly ULXP01 (sample SAMEA4835840, study PRJEB28245) | human gut metagenome | biome: gut microbiome; material: fecal sample | place: Denmark | collected 2008 | reverse complement strand
TGTGTAACCGCCGGTAATCGGTTTCATGTTCAGCATTTCGCCCTTGCGCTGGCTTAACTTTTCGATGACGGCACCGGTAAATTCATCCGGTACATCGACATAAGCAAGCTCCATCGGCTCTAACTTCTTGCCGTTCTCATCCGTGTGGTAGAGAACTTCAGCTTTGCTGACGGCAAACTCATAACCCTCGCGGCGCATGTTCTCAATCAGTACGGACAGATGAAGCTCACCGCGGCCGGATACTTTGTAGGAATCCGGGCTGTCCGTTTCCTCGACACGCAGAGAAACATCGGTGTTTAATTCGCGGAACAGACGGTCTCTTAAATGACGGGAGGTAACGAATTTACCCTCCTGTCCGGCGAGCGGGCTGTCATTTACGATGAAATTCATGGACAGTGTCGGCTCGGAAATTTTCTGGAACGGAATGGCAACCGGATTCTCAGGTGCGCAGATGGTATCACCGATATGGATATCTGCAATACCGGAAATAGCTACGATGGAACCGATCTTTGCCTCTGTGACATCCACCTTGTTCAGACCGTCAAACTCGTAAAGCTTGCTGATGCGGACGCGTTTCTGCTTGTCAGGCTCGTGGTGGTTGACAACAACCGCCTCCTGATTGACTTTTAAGCAGCCGTTGTCGACCTTTCCGATACCGATACGTCCGACATATTCGTTGTAATCGATGGTGCTGATCAATACCTGGGTGTTGGCATCCGGATCGCCCTCCGGTGCAGGGATATAGTCAAGGATCGTGTCGAACAGCGGAGTCATATCCTTTTTGTTGTTCACCAGATCGTCAAGCTCGCGGACAGCGTAGCCGTCTCTTGCAGAAGCAAAAAGGAACGGGCAGTCAAGCTGTTCCTCGGAAGCGTCGAGATCCATGAAAAGCTCAAGCACTTCGTCCACAACCTCATTCGGACGTGCCTCCGGGCGGTCGACTTTGTTGAGACACACGATAACCGGAAGAGAAAGCTCGAGCGCTTTCATCAGAACGAATTTGGTCTGCGGCATAACGCCCTCGAAAGCGTCAACGACCAGCACAACGCCGTTTACCATCTTAAGGACACGCTCAACCTCGCCGCCGAAATCAGCGTGGCCAGGGGTGTCGATGACGTTAATCTTAGTTCCTTTATAAGTAATCGCTGTATTTTTGGAAAGAATCGTGATACCACGCTCTCTCTCAATATCATTAGAGTCCATGACACGCTCCTGAACCTCCTGGTTCTCACGGAACACGCCGCTCTGTTTTAACAATTCATCGACCAGAGTGGTCTTGCCGTGATCGACATGGGCGATAATTGCAATGTTACGGACATCTTCACGTTTCATTTTCATATACAAAATCTCTCTTTCCTGTGTGAAACCTAGTCTAAAAAAGTAACCAATCTATTTTATCATATTTTCGGAGATGCGCAAGTGGTACATGCGACAAAATCCGCCATTTCATTCCCTTTGTTATCGACATGTTGCATGAAAATTCTGGCACCGGACGTGATAAAAATAATGTGTCAGGCAGATCATACCAGCAGAACGGAACGAAAAAGAAGAACAACGCAAAAAAGAGTATGGTCGTAAGAAGGGAGAAAGATTCATGGCAGATAAAATTTTTGAAAACAACCAGGTGTCAATTATGGGAGAGATTGTATCCGATTTCCGGTTCAGTCACGAAGTGTACGGAGAGGGATTTTATATGGTGGATGTGGCAGTGAACCGCCTGAGCAATTATCTGGACTACATTCCATTGATGATATCCGAGCGGCTGATTGACGTAAATGCTGATTACATAGGACAGATCATTTATGTGAACGGGCAGTTCCGTTCGTTTAACCGGCATGAGGAGAAAAAGAACCGCCTTGTCTTATCGGTGTTCGTGCGGGAACTGGAGTTTTTGGAGGAGCTGCAGGAGGATATGAAGAGCAACCAGATTTTCCTGGACGGATATATCTGTAAGGAACCGATTTACCGGAAGACGCCGCTGGGACGGGAGATTGCGGATCTTCTGATCGCCGTCAATCGTTCCTACGGAAAATCAGACTATATTCCATGCATCTGCTGGGGCAGAAACGCCCGGTTTGCCTCTGGCTTTGAGGTGGGAGGCCATGTGCAGGTATGGGGCAGAATCCAGAGCCGGGAATACGTCAAAAAGATCTCGGAACTTGAGACGGAAAAACGGGTGGCTTACGAGGTCTCCGTCAGCAAGGTGGATTTCCTGGAGGAATAATCAAAAGTTACGTTATTGACAACCGTTGTTGATAGTGCTATGTTAATTTTAACTATATGATACATATTTTGATAGAGGTTGCGTGCTTTAAGAGTAGCTTCCCGGATGTGACAGGCACAGGGGAAGGGAAGCAAAAGGAGAGCATGCCGAAAGAGCAAGGCACCTGCTGCCCTGGTTCTTGGGCATAAAGCTAAGAACTTTATGACTGTCATCTTTGCAGATGGGGCGCTATCGGTTCTGTATAATGGCATGCAGATATGCGGCAGAAGAATCAGACCGGCTCACCGAGCCGGCTTTTTTTTACTTTTTGTTCTGACTCTGATCTGACAGGGGCAAAATTGTACCATGGGCATATATTAACATAGGAGAAACGGAGGATTGACATGGCGATATTCAAGGGCGCTGGTGTAGCGATTGTTACACCCATGAAGGAAAATGAAGAGGTAAATTACGACAAGTTGGAGGAACTGGTCGAATGGCAGATTGAGCAGGGAACGGATGCGATTGTGATTGTGGGAACGACCGGAGAGAGTTCGACGCTCACTACGGAGGAGCATTCCGATGTGATCCGGGCAGCAGTGCGTTTTGCAAAGCATCGTGTTCCGGTCATTGCCGGCACCGGTTCCAACTGCACCAGAGAGGCGATTCACCTTTCCGAAGAGGCGGAAAAGGCAGGAGCAGACGGACTTTTGGCTGTGACCCCGTACTACAACAAAGCGACACAGGGCGGATTGATCCGTTACTATACAGAGATTGCCGAGGCGGTAAAGCTTCCGATTATCATGTACAACGTTCCTGGACGTACCGGCTGCAATATTATGCCGGAGACCGCAGCCACACTCTTTAAGAACGTGGAGAACATTGTGGGTATCAAGGAGGCGACCGGTAGTCTGGCTCAGGCATCCAGGCTGATGTACTTAACGGACGGCAAGATTGATTTGTATTCCGGCGAGGACGGCATCGTGGTGCCTCTGATGGCAATCGGTGCGATCGGTGTGATTTCCGTGTGGTCGAATGTGGCGCCGGCGGATGTGCACGATATGTGCGCGGCTTTCTCCGCGGGGGATCTTTTGCGCGCGAGAGAACTGCAGTTAAAGGCACAGCCGCTTGTGGATGCGCTGTTTTCCGAGGTAAACCCGATTCCGGTGAAGAAAGCATTGAATTTGATGGGACTGGAAGTGGGACCGCTTCGTTCCCCGCTCACGGAGATGACACCGGAGAATGCCGCGAAGCTTGCAGAAGCGATGAAAAATTACGGAATAAAGTTAGCATAAAAGAACAGATGACTCCGGCGGAAGGGAGCCGTAAGGCCATCCGCCGGAGTATGTGTCTGCACCGCCGGCTGCATGCGGCACGCGGAGCGGGCAGTACAGAGAAGAGAGGATAACGTACGATGATTAAGGCAATCATGAATGGATGCAATGGTAAAATGGGACAGGTCATCTCCGCAATCTGCAAGGAGGATCCGCAGATTGAGATCGTGGCGGGAGTGGATCTCTATGACGGGATCAAAAATGACTATCCGGTATTCCCGAATATTTCCGTCTGCGATGTGAAGGCGGATGTCATCATCGATTTTTCCAATGCGAAGGCCGTGGACGATCTTCTGGTCTATAGTGTGGAAAAAAAGATTCCAGTGGTTCTGTGCACGACGGGATTGTCGGAGGAACAGATGGAGCAGGTAAAGGCGGCATCGGGGCAGGTAGCAGTATTAAAGTCCGCGAATATGTCGCTGGGAATCAATCTGCTGATGCAGCTTTTAGCGCAGGCGGCAACGATTCTTGCGCCGGCAGGATTTGACATGGAGATCGTGGAGAAGCATCACAACCAGAAGCTGGATGCACCGAGCGGCACAGCGCTGGCGCTGGCGGACTCCATGAATGATGCGCTGGGACATGTTTATGAGTACAAATATGACAGAAGCAGCGAGCGCAAAAAGAGAGATCCGCACGAGATCGGAATCTCGGCAGTGCGCGGAGGCAGCATCGTCGGGGAGCATGAGGTCATCTTCGCGGGACTCGACGAGGTCATTGAGTTCAAGCATACCGCATATTCCCGCAGCGTCTTTGGAAAAGGGGCTGTGGAGGCGGCAAAGTTCCTCGCCGGGAAAGAGGCAGGATTTTATGATATGCAGGATGTGATCCGGGCAACGATGGAACAGGCAGACTGATTGGACAGGCAGACGGATAAGGCAGATTGAAAGCAGATACAGATGGATCGAATGGGAACAGGAGCGTGGAAACGTTTTCTGTTCCCATTTTTATACAGGGCAGAAAACGAACAAAATCTGGTCAGCAGTGCGCGGATATGTTACTATTTGAGAGGTATCTTCGATTTTGATATTCTGAGGGGGAACATATGGAAAAATATATGGAAACAGATCTGCGGTATTTAAAAAGTCTGGCAAATCAGTATCCGACCGTGGCTGCGGCAGCGACGGAGATCATTAACCTGCAGGCGATTTTAAGCCTGCCAAAGGGAACAGAACATTTCATTACAGATATTCACGGCGAGTACGATCAGTTCCAGCACGTGATCCGGAACGGTTCCGGAGCGATTAAGCGCAAGATCGAGGAAGAATTCGGGAATGCGATCAGTGCGGGAGAGAAGAAAGCGATTGCGACCCTGATCTATTATCCGGAGCAGAAGCTAGAGCAGGTGTTAAAGACAGAAGAAAATATGGAGGACTGGTATAAGGTCTCCCTGTACCGGCTGATCCGCATCTGCAAGAGCGCTTCGTCAAAATATACCAGATCCAAGGTGCGAAAAGCGCTGCCGAAAGATTTTGCGTATGTGATCGAGGAACTGCTGACCGGCAGACCGGATGTCTCCGATCAGGAAGCTTATTATAATGAGATCATCCGGTCTGTGATCCGCACAGGCAGGGCGCCGGAGCTTGTGATTGCGTTCTGCAATCTGATCCGCAGGCTTGTGGTGGATCATCTGCATGTGGTGGGAGATATTTTCGACAGGGGACCGTACCCGAATCTGATTATGGATACCTTGATGCAGCATCATTCCGTGGATATTCAGTGGGGGAACCACGATATATACTGGATGGGAGCGGCGGCGGGAAGCAGACCCTGCATCTGCAACGCGATCCGTATCTCTGCCAAGTACGGCAATCTGAACCTTTTAGAGGACGGATACGGCATCAATCTGGTGCCGCTCGCCAGACTTGCCATGAGCAGATACGACAAGGATCCCTGCACCTGCTTTAAGCTGGATTACCGGGAGGATGAGTACGATGTGCGTGACGCCATGCTGGATGAGAAAATGCACAAGGCGATTACGGTGATCCAGTTCAAGCTGGAGGGACAGATGATCATGCGTCACCCGGAGTTCGGGATGGATGAGCGGCTTTTGCTGGACAAGATCAATATCGAAAAAGGAACGGTGTGTGTGGAGGGGAAGGAATACCCGATGAAGGATCTGAACTTCCCGACGATCGACTGGAAGCATCCGTATGAACTGTCATCGGAGGAGGAGGACGTCATGGAGCGGATCACGCAGGCGTTCTTGAACTGTGAAAAATTACAGCGTCACGTCCGTTTTCTGTTCACACAGGGCAGCCTGTACAAGGTCTACAACGGGAACCTGCTCTACCACGGCTGTGTGCCGATGAACGAGGACGGAACCTTTACCAGAGTAAATGTGTACGGAAAAGAATATTCCGGCAAGGCGCTCTACGATGTGCTGGAGAATTACGCGAGAAAAGGGTACTACGCGATTGATCCCGGGGAGAAGAAAAAGGGGCTGGATATCTTGTGGTTTATCTGGGAAAACCAGAATTCCCCGGTGTTCGGAAAAGCAAAAATGACGACGTTTGAGCGCTATTTTATCGCGGACAAGGCGACGCACCAGGAGCCGAAGAACCCGTACTACCGCCTGCTGGAGGAGGAAGAGGTGGTCAACCGCATCCTCTCGGAATTCGGGCTTGAGGGCGCGGAGGCACATATCATCAACGGCCATATTCCGGTGGAGGCGAAGCGGGGAGAGTCCCCGGTAAAATGCGGCGGGAAGCTGCTCATTATTGACGGCGGATTCTCCAAGGCCTACCAGCCGAAGACGGGGATTGCGGGATATACGCTGATCTATAATTCCTACGGTCTGGTGCTTGCGGCGCATGAACCGTTTGAGTCGGTCGAAAAGGCGGTGCAGGACGGAAGCGATATCGCGTCGCATACGATTCTGGTGCAGCATGTCGTGCGACGCAAGCTGGTGGCGGATACGGACATTGGAAGGGAGCTGCGCGCTTCGATCCGTGATCTGGAGGCGCTGCTGCAGGCATACCGGGACGGCATCCTGGTGGAGAAGATTTAAATAGAAAGATAGAAGGAAGCAGGAAAAGAATATGTATATCGGAAATCATCTCTCAGCGTCAAAGGGCTATGCGGCGATGGGGCGGATGGCAGTGAAGCTGGGAGCAAATACATTTGCATTTTTTACAAGAAATCCGAGAGGCGGTGCGGCAAAAGCGATTGATCCGGCGGATGTGGAAAAGCTGCTGGAACTGATGCGGGAGCAGCAATTTGGAAAACTGGTAGCGCATGCACCTTACACGATGAATCTGTGCGCGGCGAAGGAGGATATCCGCAAGTTCTCCAAGGAGATGATCGCGGACGATCTGCGCCGGATGGAGTACACGCCGGGGAATTACTACAATTTTCACCCGGGTTCCCATGTCGGACAGGGGGCGGATGCCGGAATCGAATGGATTGCGGAGGCACTTAACGAGGTGCTCACGCCGGAGCAGACGACGACGGTTCTCCTTGAGACGATGGCGGGAAAAGGCAGTGAGGTGGGCAGAAGCTTTGAGGAACTGCGCGCGATTATTGACCGTGTAGAGCTGTCCGATAAGCTTGGCATCTGTCTGGATACCTGTCATGTCTGGGATGCTGGATATGATATTGCGGGAGATCTGGATGGTGTCCTGGAGGAATTTGACCATGTGATCGGTCTGAACCGCCTGTGCGCGGTACATTTTAACGACAGCATGAACGACCGCGGTTCGCACAAAGACCGCCATGCCTGCATCGGCAAGGGAAAGATCGGGCTGGATGCGATGCGGCGTGTGGCGACGCATCCGCTGCTTTCGGACAAGCCGTTTATTCTGGAGACTCCGAATGACGATGAGGGATACCGCAGAGAGATTGCACTTTTCCGGAAGTGGAGGGAGTAGATAAGAATCCAGAGAAATACATTGCTTTTTAGAAGTGTGTGTGTTATACTTCAAATCACATGAATGCGAAAGCTTTTTCATGCAAATATTTGCCCACCAAGAGATTGGTTAAGCCCATACGGACAGGCGGGGCAGCTGCCGATGGTGGAGAGATCCACGTTATTGATTGAGTTAGAAGCTCAAATTTTATAAGTTGATGACGACTGCAGGCGAAGGACTGCAGGACCCTGAATCGTATGCGATAGAGATATCACTTGTGAAACGGTCAATAAGAGTAGTAATAGCAAATATTTGCTGGCGAAGATGCCAACGTAGACTCTGATAATAGTTTTTGCAGCATGTAGGACAGATTACATAAAGTATGACTATGAGAATGTGACAAGGCAGGTGATGTGTGCGCAGCATACAGGCATCTGTCTTTTTTTGTGTAATAGGAAACTTCGTCCCTATTACATAAAAACGTTCCGCGGGGATGCGTACCTCGCGGTGAGGTACATAATGCTTTGCATACCGCATCAGGGAGCATCAAAACAGAATGTGAGGAGAATCATGGAAGCAGGATCCCAGAAGCGCGCTCCGGTCTACGAAGCGCTGGAACAATTAAAAAAGAGAAGAGTCGTTCCTTTCGATGTGCCGGGGCACAAGAGAGGGCGTGGCAACCCGGAGCTCGTGGAACTTCTGGGGGAGAAATGTGTGAGTCTGGATGTGAATTCCATGAAGCCGCTTGACAACCTGTGCCATCCGGTGTCGGTCATCAAAGAGGCGGAGGAACTGGCGGCGGAGGCTTTCCGGGCAGATCACGCGTTTTTTATGGTGGGAGGAACAACGTCCTCCGTGCAGAGCATGGTGTTGTCGGTCTGTCGTGCCGGGGATAAGATCATCCTGCCGCGCAATGTACATAAGAGTGTGATCAATGCACTGGTACTCTGCGGCGCTATTCCGGTCTATGTGAATCCGGAGGTGGACAAAAAGCTTGGCATTTCACTCGGTATGGAGATCTCGGAGGTGGAGCGGGCGATTCTGGAGAATCCGGGCGCGGTGGCGGTTCTTGTGAACAATCCGACTTATTACGGAATCTGTTCCGATTTGCGCTCCATCGTGAAGCTGGCACATGAACACGAGATGCTTGTGCTTGTGGATGAAGCGCACGGCACCCATCTGTATTTCGGGGAGGACCTTCCGGTCTGCGCGATGGATGCCGGTGCAGATATGGCGTCCGTCTCCATGCACAAATCCGGAGGAAGCTTAACACAGAGCTCCCTGCTTTTAACAGGAAAAAATGTCAACTGGGAGTATGTCAGCCAGATTATCAACCTCACCCAGACGACAAGCGCGTCGTATCTTCTGATGTCAAGTCTCGACATTTCGCGGAGAAATCTGGCGCTGCGCGGAAGGGAATCGTTCCGCAAAGTGGCGGAGATGGCGGAATACGCCAGGGCGGAGATCAACGACATCGGCGGATATTATGCTTACGGCAAGGATATGGTGAACGGCGGAAGCGTCTATGACTTTGATGTGACGAAGCTCTCAGTCTACACGCGAGGAATCGGTCTGGCAGGAATCGAGGTCTATGATCTGTTGCGGGATGAGTACGATATCCAGATTGAGCTGGGGGACATTGCCAACATCTTAGCCTACATTTCAATCGGCGACCGCATCCAGGATATCGAGCGGCTGGTGGGAGCGTTGGCAGACGTCAAACGCTTGTATTCCAAGGATCCTGCACAGATGTTAAATACAGAATATATAAATCCGACCGTTCTTGTTTCACCGCAGGCGGCTTTTTACGCAGAGAAAAAATGCATGCCGATCCGGGAGACGGCAGGAAAGATCTGCGGAGAGTTTGTGATGTGCTATCCGCCGGGAATTCCGATTCTCGCGCCGGGTGAGATGATTACGCCGGAGATCATCGAATATATCATCTATGCCAAGGAGAAGGGCTGCTCCATGCAGGGAACGGAAGATCCGGCGGTGGAGCACTTAAATGTCTTAGTGGATGACCGGCAGGTGTGGAAATAAGACCGCCGGAAGAATAGCTCTTAAGGAAGAGCATACGGTCAGGAAGAACCGGCAGAAGGAAGCAGCAGACCGTGGAATACGGTCTGGGGAAGGTGGAAGAGAGCGTGGAGTTATGGTTTTCGGATAATCAGACCGATCATGTGAAGGTGTCGGTCAAAGTGGAGAAGCAGCTGTTCGGGGAGCAGACGGATTTTCAGAGGATCGACGTGTTTGAATCCAGGGAATTCGGCAGATTCTTAAGCTCCGACGGCAGCATCGTCTTCTCAGAAAAGGATGAGTTCATCTACGATGAGATGATTGTGCATGTGCCGATGGCGGTGCATCCGCATGTGAAAAAAGTGCTGGTCATCGGTGGCGGAGACGGCGGTGTGGCGAGAGAACTTTCCTATTATGAGGAGATCGAGCAGATCGACGTCGTGGAATCCGACCGGACATTCGTGGATGTGTGCAGGAAGTTTTTCCCGGACAACGCCTGCGGACTGGAAGATCCGCGCGTCAATATCTATTACGAGGATGGACTGCGCTTTCTCCGCACAAAGCACGATACCTACGATCTGATCATCAATGATGCGATCGATCCGCTCGGGCATACAGCGGGATTGTTCACCAAGGAATTTTATGGGAACTGTTACCGCGCATTAAAAGAAGACGGCATTATGGTCTACCAGCACGGCAGTCCATTTTATGACGAGGATGAGGAATCCTGCCGCGTGATGCACCGCAAGGCGAGTCACAGCTTTCCGATCAGCCGTGTGTATCAAGCGCACATTCCGACCTGTTCCTCCGGGTACTGGCTGTTCGGATTTGCGTCAAAAAAATATCACCCGCTGACGGATCTGAATGTGGAGCGCTGGAAAGCGCGCGGGATCAAGACCTGGTATTATACGACCAACCTTCACAAGGGGGCGTTTATGCTGCCAAAATATGTCGAAGATATGCTTGAGGAAGAAGAAGGCAGAAAGTAGATGGCAGATGCGGGACAGAACGGACTCTGACGGGACAGTCAGCGGAGCGTTCTGTCATCCGTTGGCAGAATGATATAAATAATATAAAAATAGAAAATACAGCCGCAGGACGGCAGAATGAGAGGATAAGTAGATGGGAAGATTATTGATTATCGGATGTGGCGGAGTAGCAGGAGTGGCAATTCACAAATGCTGCCAGAACAGCAAGACTTTTTCGGAGATCTGCATTGCAAGCCGCACAAAAGAAAAATGTGACGCGTTAAAGGAAAAGCTGCAGGGAACGACGGATACAGTGATCACGACAGCGAAGGTGGATGCGGATAATGTGGACGAACTGATCGCACTGATCCGTGATTACAAGCCGGATGCCGTGTTAAATGTGGCGCTGCCGTACCAGGATCTGACGATTATGGATGCCTGCCTGGCATGCAAGGTGGACTACATCGATACCGCGAACTACGAACCGGAAGATACCGACGATCCGGCGTGGCGTGCAATTTATGAGAAGCGCTGCAAGGAGGCGGGCTTTACCGCGTACTTCGATTATTCCTGGCAGTGGGCATATCAGAAACGCTTTGCGGATGCCGGCATTACGGCGCTTCTTGGCAGCGGTTTTGACCCGGGCGTGACGAGCGTGTTTACCGCCTATGCGCTGAAGCATTATTTCGATGAGATCGAGTACATCGATATCTTAGACTGCAACGGTGGAGACCACGGTTATCCGTTCGCCACCAATTTCAACCCGGAGATCAACCTCCGCGAGGTATCCGCAAACGGCTCCTACTGGGAGGACGGACACTGGGTAGAGACAAAACCGATGGAAATTAAAAGAGAATATAATTTCTCACAGGTTGGCGAGAAAGACATGTATCTGCTTCATCATGAGGAGATCGAGTCTCTGGCAAAGAATGTGCCGGGAGTCAAGCGCATCCGTTTCTTCATGACCTTCGGTCAGAGCTATCTGACTCATATGCAGTGTCTGGAGGATGTCGGAATGCTCTCCACTTCCCCGATCCAGTATGAGGGAAGAGAGATCGTGCCGATCCAGTTCTTAAAGGCATTGCTTCCGGACCCGGCGTCACTGGGACCTAGAACCGTTGGCAAGACGAACATCGGCTGTATTTTTACCGGCAAGAAGGATGGCAAGGAAAAGACGATCTATATCTATAACGTCTGCGATCACCAGGAGTGCTACAGGGAGGTTGGCTCACAGGCGATCTCCTACACGACAGGAGTTCCGGCAATGATCGGTGCAGCGCTTGTTGTAGATAAGGTGTGGGATAAGGACGGCGTCTTCAATATCGAGGAGTTTGATCCGGATCCGTTTATGGATATGCTCAACCAGTACGGACTGCCGTGGGTTGTCGATGAGAACCCGGAGACGGTGGCGTAGCCGTTCGTAAAAAGAGCCGGACAGGGAGAGACGAGAGCAATGAAGTGGAATGAACTTCCGACACCATGCTATGTGGTGGATCAGAAAAAATTAAAAGAGAATTTAATAATATTGCATAATCTGGAGCAGGATACGGGATGCCATGTCCTGCTGGCGCAGAAAGCGTTTTCCACATATGCGCTCTATCCGTTGATCGGACAATACATCAGCGGTACCACAGCGAGCGGACTCTACGAGGCGCGTCTCGGCGCAGAGGAGATGGGGCGTGAGAACCATGTGTTTGCTCCGGCGTACAAGGACAGCGATATGGAGGAACTGGTCACGCTCTGCGACCATGTGATTTTTAATTCCTTTGCGCAGTATGTCAGACACAGGAAGAAGGTGGCGGCGCAGAATGCCGCCAGTGGTACGGAGCACCGTGTCAGCATCGGACTTCGGATCAATCCGGAGTATTCCACGCAGGAGGGACATGCGATCTATGATCCCTGCGCGCCCGGTTCCAGACTCGGCATGACAAGAGAGGCGTTTGAGAAAGGACTTGCCGGACTTGGCATGAGACGGCAGGAGGATGGAAGCTATGAACTGCCGGAGGATGTGGAGGGACTCCATTTTCACACGCTCTGCGAGCAGGACGCGGATGATCTGGAACGCACGTTTTTGGCGTTTGAGGAGCAGTTTGCTTCTTATTTAAAACAGGTCCGGTGGCTGAATCTGGGCGGAGGACATCATATCACCAGACCGGGTTACCAGATAGAGCGTTTAAAGAAGCTTATCGGCTATATCAGGGAGACCTACGGACTTGCCGTGTATCTGGAGCCCGGCGAGGCGGTTGCCTTAAATGCGGGATATCTGGTAACGGAAGTGTGCGATATTGTACATAACGGGATGGATATTCTGATTCTGGATGCGTCTGCGGCGTGTCATATGCCGGACGTTCTTGAGATGCCGTATCGTCCACCGCTTCGGGACGGATTTGCGGCGGGGGAGCAGAAATACACCTATCGGCTGTCCTCGCTCACCTGTCTGGCGGGGGACGTCATCGGGGACTACAGTTTCACACACGAGATTCAGATCGGCGACCGTCTGGTGTTTGAGGACATGGCAATCTACTCGATGGTGAAGAATAATACCTTTAATGGAATTCCGCTTCCGTCGATCGCAATGCTCCGGGAAGACGGGGAGGTTGAGATGTTAAAGCAGTTCGGCTATGAAGATTTCAAAGGGCGGTTGTCATAACCGGTTTTGAAAGACATCCGGGACAAGGAAAGAAGGCTTGGATGAGGGTAGAGGAAATGGAGAAAAAGATGCAAAAGTGTGCAGAAGATCCAAAAGAGAGAATGACAACGCCGCAGGCGGACGGATTTTTTATGCCGGGGGAGTACGAACCGCATGACGGCTGCATTCTGATCTGGCCGTCGCGCCCGGGTTCCTGGATTTACGGCGCACGCGATGCGCGGATTGCATTCCGGGATGTGATTGCAGCGATTGCGCAGAGTGAAAACGTATATGTGGCAGCCGGGCGGGATACCATTGACTCCGCGCGAGAGATGCTGACCGGTGAGGACGCGCCGTGGAAAAAGCGGGTGACGATCTTTGAACTGGAGACAGATGATGCCTGGGCAAGAGATGTGGCACCGACCTTTGTGAAAGACGGCGCCGGCAGGGTGCGGGCAGTGAACTGGTCATTTAACGCCTGGGGAGGATCGGTGGACGGACTGTATGCATCCTGGGCGTTGGACGATGCGTTTGCAAAGGCGTTTGCCGCAAAGTACGGCTATGCGTGTTACGATGCCGCGCCGTTTGTACTGGAGGGCGGATCGATTCACAGCGACGGTGAGGGGACGCTTCTGGTGACGGAGGCGTGCCTTTTGAGTGCGGGGCGCAATCCGGGGCTTACGCGCGAGGAGATCGAGGAGAAGCTTAGAACGTATCTTGGCATAAAAAAAGTGCTGTGGCTGCCGCGTGGAATCTATCAGGATGAGACGAACGAGCATGTGGATAACGTCTGCGCGTTCCTGCGCCCGGGCGAGGTGGTGCTTGCATGGACGGACGATGAAACAGATCCCCAGTATCCGCTATCACAGCAGACGCTTGCGTACCTGGAGGGCGAGACGGATGCGCGCGGAAGAAAGCTTGTCATTCACAAGCTTCCGATTCCCGATCATCCGGTCTGCATTACAGAGGAGGAACTGGCAGGTTATTCGTTTGCCGAAGGGGAGGATGAGCGGGAGGCGGGAGAGCGTCTTGCGGCATCCTACGTGAACTTTTATTTTTCCAACGAGGCAGTCATCCTTCCGGCGTTCGGCGGGGAGAATGAGGAGAGTGACAGGCGCGCTGCCGCACTGCTTGCGCAGTGGAATCCGGGGCGGAAGATCATTCCGGTGCAGGCGCGTGCAATTTTAGTCGGCGGCGGGAATATCCACTGTATTACACAGCAGATCCCGGCAGCAAAAAAGTGAGCATGTCAAAAGAGTGACTGCGGTAAAATCGTGGCAGCTGCAAAAATACAGCTGCGGTAAAGAGGACAGAGACAAAATGAGGAAAAAAGCATGAACAGAGTGAAAGTGGCGGCAATTCAGATGCGCTGTGCGGCATCTTTGGAGGAGAATTTAAAAAAGGCGGAAGCCATGGTGCGAAAGGCGGCGGCAGAGGGAGCAAATGTGATCCTTCTGCCGGAACTTTTTGAGAGGGAATATTTTTGCCAGCAGCGCCGGTATGACTTTTATCATTATGCGAAGCCTGTGATGGAGAACGATGCGGTGCGCATGGGCATGCGGCTTGCCGCGGAACTTGGCGTGGTGCTTCCGATCAGTTTTTATGAGCGGGATGTGAATAACTTGTACAATTCCATCGCCTGCATCGACGCGGACGGAACGGTGCTCGGCGTTTACCGCAAGACACATATTCCGGACGATCACTATTATCAGGAAAAGTTCTATTTTACGCCGGGGGATACCGGATTTCAGGTATTTTCTACGCGCTACGGCAGAATCGGCGTGGGAATCTGCTGGGATCAGTGGTTTCCGGAGAGCGCGCGCTGTATGGCGCTTGCAGGGGCGGAGCTGCTTTTTTATCCGACGGCGATCGGATCGGAACCGATCTTAGAGTGCGACAGTATGCCGCACTGGAGACGCTGTATGCAGGGACATGCGGCAGCCAATCTGATGCCCGTTGTTGCGGCAAACCGGATCGGGGAGGAGACGGTAGAACCCTGTGAGGAAAACGGCGGACAGCGTTCGGCGCTTGTTTTTTACGGATCGTCTTTCCTGACCGATGAGACCGGAGAAATTCTGGCGGAGGCAGGGCGCGACGAGGAAGAGATACTGGTGCAGGAATATGACCTGGACGAGCTGGATGCCAGACGGCTGGAGTGGGGGCTGTTCCGCGACAGGCGCCCGGAGTGCTACGGCATCATCAGCGGCAGGTAAAAGAAATATATTGTTGACATGGAAACAATAATGAGATACAGTAGGAACTGGGAACAAAATACCATGTTAGAAAAAGGAAGAGTCTGCATGAAAGATCGGGAAGAGCTGTTAAAAGAAATCGCGCTCATGCTGGAGCGGCAGGATATGCTTTCCAAACTGACGGAAAACCAGTGTCTGGATGAATACGGCTATTCGGAGACACACTGTATCGACTATATCGGAAGACTGGAACTGCCGAACGTCACGAAGGTGGCGGAGCACATGGGGATGACGCGCGGCGCGATCAGCAAGATGACCAAGAAGCTTCTTGCCAAAGGGCTGATCGAAAAATATACGCTGGAGACGAACAAAAAGGAAGTATATTTCAAGCTCACGGATCAGGGCAGGCTTTTGTTTGATGAGCATGCGAAGCGGCATCAGCGATGGGAGAAGCGCGATATGGAATTTCTGGCGCGCTATTCCGTCGAGGATGTGAGGACGGTGAGCCGTTTTATGACGGAGTTCAACGGCTATCTGGAAGAGCAGATCGAGACGATCACAGGGACGCAGGCAGAAGGATGATATTGTGTAATAGGAACGAAGTTTCCTGTTACACAAAAAAGAATCCTGCAGGCAGGATTCTCATGTGTTACTGTTGTATGAAATGTAATTGTTAAGCGTTTAACACTTCAAGAAGCGTAAGCAGCTTCTCTACCGTGTCCTGGCTGATGTTGTTTGCTGCGATAAAATTGCTTACCGTCGTTGCAACATCTTCGGAAGTCTCTGCAGTGGATGCGGATGCCACGGTGTTCGTATCGCTTCCCATATAGGAGAGAACCTTCTGGACATAATTCTGTGTCTCGCTAAACGGTGGAATACCGCCGTATTTATCGACATTTGCGCTGCCGGCGTTGTATGCCGCAAGTGCAAGAGAGGTATCACCGTTGTACCTGGCAAGCAGCTGGGAGATCAGATTTGCACCGCCCATGATATTCTGGTAGGCGTCGTAGGAATCTGTGACACCGAGAGATGCTGCGGTGGCAGGCATCAGCTGCATGATACCGACGGCACCGGCGCTGCTGACAGCGCTTGTATTAAAATTGGATTCTGCTCTTGCGATTGATTTTAAAAGAGTGGAGGAGACGCCGTAGGTGTTTGCCGCCTCGTCAAAGATGGCGGAAAGGTCTTCGGAGCAGGCCGTGCTGCCGGAGTAGGCGTCGGTGGCATTCGTTAAAACGGAAGAAAAGTCAGATCCCGCAGCCTGTGCTTTGGCAGCTTCGGCGGCAGCTCTCTCCGCTTCGGCGCGGGCAGCAGCCTCGGCGTTGATCTGATCCACAAATGCCTGATCGTGATAATTTAAGATCGTAATACTCATTGGTAACTCCCTTGAAAACAACTTCACTGAATGTATAACTAGAAAAAGTATAGCATAATTTGCGGGATTAGGAAAGAAAAAAATGAAAACCAA
>ULXP01027006.1_pt1 | contig 16680 bp, 17 predicted proteins | sample 1961351 | NCBI WGS metagenome assembly ULXP01 (sample SAMEA4835840, study PRJEB28245) | human gut metagenome | biome: gut microbiome; material: fecal sample | place: Denmark | collected 2008 | reverse complement strand
AAGCATATGATTACAAAACCTTTGCATATCTTTTCAAAAGTGCATTAAGTGTTGAAACTCTTTCAAAAACTTTAGCAAGGCTTTCTGAAGATATTTCTGGAAACACAAGGAAATTCATAAAAATTGATAATAAAGGTACTTTTGTTGATTTAAATGAAATTCAGTTTATCGAAAAAAATGGTATGAAATTAATTTATCACACTGACAATGAGCTTTTGGAGGTGTATAACTCTTTTTCAAAAATCGAAAATTCTCTACCTTCTAATTTTGTTCGTTGCCACAAATCTTTTATAGCAAATATTAATAATATCTCTAGTATTTCTTTGACTGATAGTACTATTTTATTTAAAAATAATGAAACTTGCTATATAGGTCCCAAATATAAAAATTCTTTTATGGAGGTGATTGATTATGACACATCTCTTAAATAATATAGTAGCAAATTTTGATTGGGCTAGTGTTGCATATTTTGTAGCCACTTTTGTTGAAGGTTATCTCTTTATTACTTTACTTTTAGTAATTTTTGATATTAAAGCAAGCAATAAGCAAAAGATCTTGCATTTATTAATTATAATTCCTGTAAGCCAATTAACATTATCTTTTATCCCATCACCTTTTAATGTAATAATAAATTATACCTGTACAATACTTTCTATTACATTAATATTTAAACAAAATTTGCTTATAAGCTTTACAGCTTTTGCTCTTACTAGCTTTGTTTTTGGTGTACTTAATACTCTACTTCAAAATCCATATCTTGCTTTACTAAAAATATCAACCGATGAATTTATTAATATTCCTAAATATCAAATTTGTTATTTAATGATTTTATATTGTTTTATTACTTGTATCATTATATTTCTAAAAAATTTTAGAAAACTTAAAGTACGACTTGATCTTTTTAATACACTTGATAAAAAAACAGTAATATTATTATGTTTAAACTTAATTGCAGGTTTTTTTACTTTAATAGTACAATTAATAATAACGGCATACTATTTAGAAGTACTTCCTCTAATTATAACTATTTTAAACTTTATTTTATTGGTATCATTTTTAGTTTTATGTATATGTGGTTTTAAACGTGTAATTAATTTATCAATTACAAAAAGAGATTTAGAATATGCAGAACAATATAATAAATCTTTAGAAATTTTATACCTAAAAGTAAAAGGGTTCAAACATGATTTTGATAGCATAGTTTCTTCATTAAATGGCTACATTGAGCAAAACGATATGAATGGATTAAAACAATATTTTTCAGAAGTAAAAAAAGATTGTAAAATAGCTGATGATCTAGCTTTAATCAATCCAAGAACAATTAATAATCCTGGAATTTATAGTTTATTAAACAATGAATATGCAAAAGCATCAGCATTAGGCATAAACTTTGAATTAGAATTCTTCTTAAACTTAAATGAATTAGAAATTAACATTTATTTCTTTTCTAGAATTCTTGGTGTCTTATTAGATAATGCTATAGAAGCAGCTGAAAATAGCAAAGAAAAATTTGTTAAAATTTCATTCATTCGTGAAAATGTAAATGGTAGAGCAGTTATAACAATAGAAAATTCGTATAGCAACAAAAATATAGATTTAGAAAACATATTTAAAAAGGGAATAACAAGCAAAGAATGTCATGCTGGTCTTGGACTATGGGAAGTAAAAAGATATGTTAATAAAAGCAAGAACTTAGATTTAAAACCATCTGTATCTCCAAGCACTTTTAAGCAAGAATTTTTCATTTATGATTTATAGTTCTACACAATAAAGAAAAACTCCGATTGAAGTTTTTCTTTATTGATTTGAATTGATTTTTAATGTTTAAGAACATTTTTTAGGGATTAATCTTTTTTTATTAATGAAACTGGCATTTTTGGTTGATGTCCCCACCAATAAATCATACATGCTGTATTTGTAGATTTGGCATATTTTTCTGCCACCCTTGCTAATAATTTCATCATAATTAATTCCCCCTTCTTTTGTAAAATTTAATATATAACATAAGAGTAGTTGCAAAGACTCTCATATTATCAAATTATGTATTATTTGCATAAACTTCATGTCCATATTTATTATCTGTAATTTTAAATGCAAATCTAGTTATTGTTACGGTTTGTATAAAATCTCCAAATATTATTATTCCCGAAATAACTGTATCTCCTATAAAAAATGCACTAATCATTTCTACTGTTAAAATAATATATGAGACAATCTTCTTTTGTTTTCTTTCCTTTTTTCTCAATATAGGTACATTTTCCGTATCTGCGGGTGCATATAGTTTTATCATTGTCATGCAAAATATCCAAACTGTAACAGCTGAAATATATTTTGTAATTCCTGTTAATACAACATATTTTCCTAACAATGCTGAACCGCTATATAAAATCAATGTATAAATAATACAACCTATGTGTGTTTTCATGTGTACTCCACCTGAGACACATCTGTATGGAGCAATTATTAATACAGCAATCAATGTAAGATCAAATATTCCTAAAAAATAAGCAATCAATAGTATAATTATTCCCTTTGGCAATTCACCTATTATATTCTGTAAACCATACATTATTACTTCTGCTCTCTCGTCATTTATCTCTGGCATTTCTTTTCTTATCTTGTTGGTTAGATATGTGCATAATTTATCAATCACTATTCTCACCTCGCCTTTATCTTAAGTACAAATATAATTTACCACGTTTTTACACATTGTGCTCATTTTGGTTATAAAAAGCTTTTTATATTTTATGAAATTTTCAAATTTTATTTTTCATATATATTTTTAGTATTTTTGTAAAACAACAAAAAAAAAGCAGAAACTTAAAGTTTTCTACTTTCTTAAATGTTTACATCTCTTATTATACACCATGTCCCATTACTTTCTGGCAAACACTTAAATGTCATGGCTTCTTTTGAAACAGGATGTTCAAGTGTAAGTTCATACGCCCATAATGCTATTTGCTTTCCTGTTCCTCTTGTTCCATATTTTTGATCACCAAATATACTATGTCCCACATGAGCCAATTGAACTCTAATTTGATGATGTCTTCCTGTATGAAGATTAACTTTTACTAAAGACAAATTTTTAATCTCATTATATGCCAATACTTCATAATCTAATTTAGCAAGTTTTGCGTTTTTCTTTTCTGGCTTTACAACTTTACTCATGTTATTTCTTTCATCTTTATATAAGTAATCTTCTAACGTTCCTTTTGCAGAATCAAATTTGCCATCTACAACTGCTAAATATTTTTTCTTAAATGTTTTCTCTCTTACTTGATTACTAAGCCTTGAAGCTGCTTTTGATGTTTTAGCAAACACCATTACACCTCCAACAGGTCTATCTAATCTATGTACTAATCCCAAGTATACATTTCCTGGCTTATTATATTTTTCTTTTAGATATTCTTTTATTATTGAAAGCATGTCTATATCGCCAGTTTTATCTGCCTGTGATGGAATATTGGGTTCTTTTTTTACTACAATAATGTGATTATCTTCATATAATACTTTAAGATTTTGCATTTTAGTTCTCCCATCTTCCAAAAATTCCACAAGGTAACACTAAATTTGAATTTTCCATTGGTAGTCCAACTTCTCCTGATGATACCTTACCTTTATAATTTTTAGAAACAGTTAAATTTAAAATATTTTCCAATACCTTGCTTGAAATTCCAGTAGTATAAGAATTTATTAAGAAAAATAATGGTTTATCTGATAATACTTTAGTGCATAAATCAACTAAATCATATATGTTATCTTCAAATTGCCAAACTTCCCCATTTGCACCTCTTCCGTAAGATGGAGGATCCATTATTATTGCATCATATTTGTTTCCTCTACGAATTTCTCTATTAACAAATTTTACAACATCATCAACTATATATCTAACAGGTCTTTCAGCTAGACCTGATGATGCAATATTCTCTTTTGCCCAAGTTACCATTCCTTTTGAGCTATCAACATGACATACTGATGCTCCTGCTGCTGCACATGCAACTGTTGCTCCTCCTGTATATGCAAATAAATTTAATACTTTTATATCTCTATTTGCTTTTTTGATTTTATCCATCATCCAATCCCAGTTAACAGCTTGTTCCGGAAACAATCCTGTATGTTTAAATCCCATTGGCTTTATATTAAACGTTAATTCTTTGTATTTTATTTGCCATTGGTTTGGCATCTTTTTCTTATATTCCCAAGTTCCTCCTCCTGTTTTGCTTCTATGATATGTTGCATTTATATTTTTCCATTTTTCTGGATATGTTTTTTCTTTCCAAATTATCTGTGGGTCAGGCCTTGCTAAAATAACATCTCCCCATTTTTCCAATTTTTGCCCATCTGCCATATCTAATATTTTATAATCATTCCAATTATTTGCTATATTCATTATACTTTTCCTTTTATTTTATTTAAGTTTTTTGGGTATTACTTATAAACCTTTTATATTATACACTATTTACTATTATTTTTCAAATTTTTCTTCTTTAAAACAGAAATAGTGGCAGATTTTTAGTCTACCACTGTTCCTTTAGGAAAAATTATTTTCCTTTGTTTAATTTCACCATGACTCTCTTTTTCTCTCTTCTCTCATGAACTTATCGTCAAGATAGTCCATGTCCACATCCTCCTCTTCTGACACTGGAACCGAACACTTACCAGTCAACAGTCTTATGATATAGAGTATGTTTCTTGCTTTAAAATTTTTGGAAACTATAGAAGTTGTAGAAATCTCTGAAAATAAATACTTCACATATCCTCTTGATTCTGAATCTTCATATAACGAAGAACTTTTGAATTCTCTTCTTAACGCTGCTACAGCTGAACTCAAGAATGCCGTTTCGCTCTGAAATGTTTCTTTTACTCCCAGATTATCTAAAAAATCCGAAACCTCCTTTGCATTTTCTTTCCATAAATTTTCTGCCATTTGTCTCCGGTATTTCATTCTTTATACCTCCCTGTGAAATTCAAAAAAATATTTGTGGTTACATAATTATTATACCACATTTATACTTGTGTTTCAAGTTTTTTCAACAATTGCTTTTTGGTTTCCTCATATCCCATCTTATATAATAAATTTATTTGACTCGAATCAAGCAATGAAACTTTTTTTAAATTAATATTTATTAAATGGTCTATCCCTACTTTTTCATACATTGATAGTTCTCTTCCTTGTAACTCCATAGTTCTTGCAGCAACTTCTACAATATTTTTACAACACTGATTTTTTTCAAGAATTGTATCAAACGCAACTCCAAATACTTCATTTGCCCCAATGTCTTTCAGACCTTTCCAGGGTAAATTTTCTCTTGTGCCCCCATCTATTAATTGTATTCCATCATATTCACATGGTGAAAATACTACTGGAAAACTGCAACTAGCTCTTACTGCTGTTGATATTGGTATATCTGTAATATATTTTGTATTGTCCAATAAATTAGCTCTTACCTCTTTAGATGATGCTATATATACTGTACCTTTTTGCAAATCCACCATTGAAATCATTAATGGCATTTTTATTTGATTTATATTCTTAATTTGACTATCTTCACATATTTCTTTTATAATTTTTTCTATAACTTTTCCACTATTTAATCCGTCTATTACTAATCTTCTAGTAAATAATAATCCAACTACCATCATTAATATTTGTTTCCACTCTACATATGTTATTCTTTTGCAATATTTTTTAAACATCTTCCACATCTCATCACTACTATATCCTAATGCATACATTGTTGCTATTATGCTTCCTGATGATGCCCCTGATACACAATCAAATTTTATATGCTCTTCTTCAAATGCTTTTAATGCACCTATGTGTGCTGCCGCTTTTATTCCTCCTCCTGACAATGCTAAACCTCTCATAATTCCTCCTCTTTATAATTTTATGATTGATTAGCTTGTATGTATTCGTATTCTTTAAATTCTAATAAACTGAGCAATCTTTACAATCTCATAGATCATAAAAAAATTAACTCCTGTAAGAACAAAAAAAGAAATTACTGCAAAAGAAAATACTTTATGCTTTTTTAAAAACTTCATATAAATCCCCCCTTATACTTGTCCGTAATAATATATGTGAGAATTTTAAATATATTCTTTAAAAAAGATATTTTTCATCGCAGTAATCTACAAACTTTTCTATTTATTCAATTCTTTTAATATTTTTTGAGCAAAACTTTCATTAATTCCTTTAACTTTAGCTAAATCTTCTAAATTAGATTCTTTTATTTTTTCAACACTTCCAAAATGTTTTAATAACGCCTTTTTCTTGACTTCTCCTATACCTTCTATTTCGTCCAAATCCGATTTTGTAATATCACTATCTCTTAATTTTCTATGATAAGAAATTGCGGTATCATGCACCTCATCTTGGAATTTTGTTATTAAATTTTTTAGATTTTCTGATATCTCTAATTCATTTCTGTTTTCATCCATTAATGCTCTTGTTTGATGCTTATCATTTTTTACCATACCAAATACAGGAATGTTTAATTCATATTTAGCTATTGCTGTTTTGGTTGCTCTTATTTGTGTAATTCCTCCATCAGCAAATATTGCATCTGGAAGCCTACCAAAACCGCTAGAATCACTATCTATTGAATGTTTTAACCTACGTGTTATTACTTCTTCCATACATCTAGGGTCATCTTGTCCATATACAGTTTTGATTTTAAAACGTCTTGACAAATTTCTTTTTATTACTCCATCTGCCATCACACACATTCCTGCAACTATGTATTCTCCTGATATGTTTGATATATCATATGTTTCTATTTTTCTTGGTAGTTTGTCTAAACCAAGTACTTCTTTTAGTTCTACTAAAATTTCACTCTTATCTCTTTCTTTATTATCTAGTGTTATTTTAGCATTGTTATCTGCCATCTCAACAAATCGCAATTTTTCGCCTTTTTTAGGAGACTTAATTTCTAATTTTCTTCCCGCTTCTTTAGTTAACCATTCCTCTATTGCCTCTTTATCTTCTAATTCTTCTCTTACCATTATTTTATTAGGAAGATTTTGATTATCTAAATAATATTGCTTTATGAATCCAGAAATTATCTCTTTGTCTTCCATTTCTTTTAAGTCTGGAAAGAAATAGTGCTCTCTGCCAACCATTTTACTTCCACGTACAAAAAATATTTCTACACATACTTCAATTTCAGATTTTGCAATTCCTATTACATCAATATTATTTTCAGAAATATTTGATACTTTTTGCCTTTCATTTACTCTTTGTATTGCAACCATTCTATCTCTAATATATGCAGCTTTTTCAAAGTTCATCTTTTTAGATTCTTCTAACATTTGATGTTCTAAGTCTTTTAAAACTTTATCTACTTTACCATCTAAAATATCTATTATTTCATCAATTTGTTTTCTATAATCTTCTTTTGAAATATATCCCATGCATGGTCCTAAACACCTATTTATATGATAATTTAAACAAGCTCTTGTTTCAGACCTAAAGTTTCTACATTGGCGAATTTTATATTTTTGTTTTATGAAATCAACCATTTCCTTTGCTGCACCTGGATTTGCATATGGTCCAAAATATTTCGAACCATCATTTATAATTTTTCTTGTTATTACTACATTAGGATAATCTGATTTTACATCAACTTTTATATATGGATATGTTTTGTCATCTTTTAATAATACATTAAATTTAGGTCTATTTTTCTTTATCAAATTACATTCTAATATAAGTGCTTCTGCTTCATTATCAACAACTATATATTCAAAATGGTCTATTAATGATACCATTCTTTTTATTCTTTCAGTTTTATCTGTTTTTCTAAAATACGACCTTACTCTATTTTTTAAATTAACAGCTTTTCCAACATATATTATTTTATCATCAACATCATGCATTATATATACACCTGGTTTATCTGGTAACATTTTTAATTGTTCTTCTATATTAAACATTTCTTTCCTCCTTTCATCTTTTTCTCTTTCATCCTCTATTATGATAAACTATTTTTACTATTTTTGCAATAGTTCTAATCATTATCTTGTAACTATTGAATAATAAAATCTTATAAAAAACTCTTGTAACTTTTTACATTTTACTATAATATATTAAAGTAAATTGAAATATACCTAATTCATAGAAAGGAGTATTATACAAAAAATATTCAAGCGCCAGAACACATTAATTTTAATATTGTGTTGACGAGGTCTAGAGTTATCGAAAGATTCGGCGGATGCTCTAGTGGATTGCTTAATCCATAGTATTAAACAAAAATTAGCAGAAATGCTATAACAGACATTAATACATAAGCATGTATATTTCAATTCCACAAAATTTATTTATAAGGAGGTTCTACTTATGTGTGGAATTATTGGATACATAGGACATAAAAAAGCTAGTCCTATATTACTTAATGGTCTTTTAAGACTAGAATACAGAGGATATGATTCAGCAGGAATTTCTACTGTTGAAAAAAATGGATTATCTATTATGAAAGATAAAGGAAGAGTAAAAAATCTATATAATTTAGATGGAATTGATGATTTAACAGGAACTATTGGTATTGCTCATACTAGGTGGGCAACTCATGGAAAACCTTCAAAAGAAAATGCTCATCCACATTTAGATAATAGTGATAGTTTTGCAGTTGTTCACAATGGTATTATCGAAAATTATAATGAATTGAAAAAGTTCTTGGCTGATAATGGTTATACTTTCCGTTCTCAAACAGATTCAGAACTTATACCTAACCTTATTCATTACTATTATTCAAAAGATGAGCAAAATGATAATCAAAAAGTTTTACGTGCGGTTCAAAAAACATGTATGGACCTTAAGGGAAGCTTTGCTCTTCAAGTAATTTCAAAATTTATGCCTGATAATATGATTGTAATAAGAAAAGATAGCCCTTTGGTTATAGGTAAAGGAGATGGAGAAAATTATGTTTCTTCTGATATCCCTACTATTTTATCTTATACAAAAGATTTTTACTTATTAAATGATTATGAATTTGCCGTACTTTCTAGAGATACTGTTGAATTTTACGACATAAATTTAGACAAAATTGTTAAACCTATGAAAAGTATTGACTGGGATATAAATAGTGCTGACAAAAATGGATATGAAGATTATATGTTAAAAGAAATTTTTGAGCAACCTAATGCAGTTAGAGAAACAATAGGCTCTCGTCTACCAGAAAATGAACATTGCAATTTTGAAGATTTGAAATTTACTAAAGAATTTCTATTAACTATAAATAAAATGTATATTGTAGCATGTGGTACAGCAATGCATGCAGGACTTTCTGGAAAATCTGCTATTGAAAAATTATGTAATATTCCTGTAACTGTTGATATTGCATCAGAATTTAGATACAGAAATCCTATTATTGATAAAAATACTTTATGTATTTATATTTCACAATCAGGTGAAACTGCAGATACAATTGCAGCTTTAAAACTTGCAAAATCAAAAGGAGCAACTACTCTTGCAATTTCTAATGTTATTGGAAGCTCTATTACAAGAGAAGCAGACTATTGTATATATACACATGCTGGTCCAGAAATTGCTGTTGCATCAACAAAAGCATATACATCACAAGTTGTATTATTAGATATTTTAGCAGTATATTTTGCAGAAATTCTAGGTACTACTCCTATCCTTCAGTTGCAAAATATTAAAAAAGAAATTTTAGCTCTTCCATCTAAAATTGATGAAGCATTAAAATGTTCTGATAGAATTAAAACTTTTGCAAATAAAATTTATCAAGAAAAAGATATATTTTTCTTAGGTAGAGGTGCTGATTATAATACTGCCTTAGAAGGTTCTTTAAAATTGAAAGAAATTTCTTATATTCATTCAGAAGCTTATGCTGCTGGTGAATTAAAACATGGTCCAATAGCTTTAATTGAAAACGGAATAACTGTTATTGGTATTATGACTGATAAATTATTAGTTGAAAAGTCTATTAGTAATCTTCAAGAAGTTATTACACGTGGTGCAAAAACATTAGTAGTTACTAATCAAAATTTACCAGCTAATAATTTTGAAACTATTATAACAGTTCCTGATACAGATACATTGTTATCACCTATTCTAGCAATTGTTCCTTTACAATTACTTTCTTACTATATTTCAAAAGCCAAAGGATTAGATGTTGATAAACCAAGAAATCTTGCAAAATCTGTAACTGTTGAATAAAAAACAAAAAGGTGTAATCTCTCTTAAGAGTTTTACACCTTTGTTTTATTTATACAAATATGTTTGAGGATTTACTGCTGTTCCATTTACTCTTATTTCTAAATGTAAATGTGGGCCAGTTGAATTTCCTGTTGAACCAACGGCTGCAATTACTTCGCCTGCCTCTACCTGTTGTCCTTCTGTAGCATATAATTCACTACAATGTCCATACCAAGTTTCTACTCCATTTTCATGTGAAATTTTTATTAAATTTCCATATGAACCACTTCTTGCAGCAAATGTTACAGTTCCTGATGCAACCGCTTTTATTGGTGTTCCACTTGGTGCAGCTATATCTGTTCCAGTATGCGCACCTGATCTAATACTGCTTACTGCTCCAAATCTGGATGTTATACTTCCACTTACAGGTGTTACAGCAAGAAGAACTCCACTTACAACTGGTGTTTTACTATTTTCTTCTTCTGCCTTTTTTGTTGCTTCTTCTTTTGCTTGTTTCTCTGCCTCTTTTTTTGCTTGTTCCTCAGCTTGTTTTTTTGCTTGTTCTTCTGCTTGCTTCTTAGCCTGATCTTCTGCTATAAGGGCTGAAACTTTTTCTTCAACCTGAGCTTGTGCAACCTGTACCGTTTCCGTACTTATTTCATTAATGTTTTCTGTATAGTTTTCTATTACACTTAATTCTAGATCTATTGTATCATTTTTATGTTCTTCTTTTATTTGATTTATTGCTTGTTCAGCTTCTTCTATATTATCTACTAGACCTACTGTTTCTTGATTTAAGATAACTGCATAATATTTATACATTATTCTTGCATTTTCTTTTAATGCAACCATTATCTCATCTTCATTACATCTTCTACTTCTGCTTACTAATTTAAATTCATAACTTGGCATATCATCTAATGAAACAAAATCTATGTTCTTTCCTTGCATTTCTATTATTTCGCTTTGTATTCTATCTTCTAAATTTTGTTCACTATCTACGTAACCGATTTCTTGTCCTTTTACGGTTACTTTATAGGTCGGTTTATATTTTAATAAAATTATCGCTATTATTAACCCTAATGCCAATGCCATTATGCTAAAAAGTTTGCAACTTTCTTTAGTATAATATTTTACTGCTTTTTTAAAAATAATATACACTCTCCTTTTTACGCGACAAGTACTATTATACCATAATAATGATATTTTTGCAAATTTTATATCCTTGTTTAGCTCTTTTCAACCGTATTTAAGCTTTTTAAGCCTTTTTTTATAGGTGATTTACTTATATTTTTCTCTCTTTTATTTCTTTTTATTCATTTTTTCTCTTTTTTTCTATATTTTTCATTGAAGAATCTTGCAAAATATGATATTCTTAAATATATTATAAAAGAGGTTTTGATTATGAAAAAATTAATAGTACCACAAAAATATGATAACAAAAAATTAACTAAGTTCATATTAGATAGTTTCCCAAAACTTTCTCCAAATATGCTGTACAAAGCTTTGCGTCAAAAAGATATAAAAATTGATGGTAAAAGAATAAATAAGGATTGTAACATATATGAGGAAAATGAAATTCAGGTGTTTATTTCTGATTCATTTCTTTGTCCTGAACAAACTTTAAATATTGTATTTGAAGATGATAATATATTGATTATAAATAAGCCTGCCGCTTTGGAAGTTACTGGTGATAATAGTCTTACTACAATTGTTCATAATAAATTTGCTAATAATGCCTTTCTACCAATGCCATGTCACAGATTAGATAGAAATACTAATGGTCTTGTTTTATTTGCCAAAAACGAACAAGTTTTAAATATTTTATTTGATAAATTTAAAAATCACGAAATTCAAAAAAAGTATTTAGCTCTAGTATATGGAATACCTAAAATAAAAAAAGCCAGACTAGAAGCATATTTATTTAAAGATACAAAAAAATCTCTTGTCTATATTTCAGATGATTTTAAAACAGGATATAGCAAAATTATTACTTCATATACTGTACTTAAAGAATACAAAAACAATTCCTGTTTATTAGAAATTGAAATAGAAACTGGAAAAACACATCAAATTAGAGCTCATTTAGCCCATATTGGTCATCCAATTATTGGTGATGGCAAATATGGTATCAATTCTATTAATAAGCAATTTGGCTTTAAGTATCAACAACTTACTGCATATAAATTAACTTTTAATTTTAAAACAGATAGTGGTATTTTAAATTATTTAAATGGAAAAACAGTGACTCTAAATTAGTCACTGTTTTATCATTTTCATTAATCTTCTAATAAGTTATAAAAATTTTCAAATTCATATCCTTCTGATTTTAAATATTCTATTGATTCTCTTAAAATTGTAGAAGAATCGCTTACATCTTTAGTATCATGCATTAAAACTACTAGTGAACCTTTATTTCTTGATGTTTTCTTCAGATTATTTAATAATTCTTGTTTTGAATATTTTTTTACAGAGTCATTATTTAAGCAATTCCAATCAACATATGTATATTGCATTTCTTCCAAAACTTTTAAAACTTCCTTTTTTCTTGCTTTATTAGAAGGAGACATAAATCCATTCGGAAATCTAAAAATATGTGAACAATAATTATCAATTCCTATTGCTTTTCCTATTGCAGCATCAGTTTTTTCCACTTCATTTCTAAAACTTTCATTACTTTTATATAAAACAGAATTATTATGATCATATCCATGATTTGCTATGTAATGTCCTTCTTCATATTCCCTTTTTACAATCTCTGGATGCCTATCAACATATTTACCTATTACAAAAAATGTAGCTTTTACCTCTTCTTCTTTTAATATATCTAAAATTTTTGGAGTTACTGAAGTTGTTGGACCATCGTCAAATGTTAAATATGCTACTTTTTCTTCACTTTTAGTTATTTTAGCTATTTTTTCTATCATTTCTGTTGATAGCGAACTATTCTTTGATAGTTCTACTGCACATGTTTTAGAATTATTTAGTTTAATAATAATTACTATCGTTATACATATGATTACTATTATTAGTGAACATAATAGTTTAATTTTCAAATTTTTATTCATTTATATCACCTATTTTAATATATGTTTTTAAAATAGGTTTAGAATTTATTTTTTTAGTATATAGCTTAAATCACCTGAATTAAATGTCAAGTATGGTGTTTCCGTATTATCGTAATATACTCTTTGAAGCATTTCTGTTCTACCATCTGAATATGTTAATTCAACATAACAATCTCCAAGTTTATTATAACTTCTTAATATTTTGTATTTTCCTTCTGTTGAAGTTGAACCATTAGTTACTGGTTGTATTGCATCAACAAATGTTCCATCAGCATTAAGTTGTAAATAACTTCCAAATTCCAAATATGAACTTCCATATAAATCTTTTAGGTTATCATATGTTTCATTTGCTTTTAGGTCTGAAACTTTTTGTGTGTTCCATTTTCCTATAATTTCACTATCTTCTGTCTCACTTGATGTTACTTTATTTGAGTCACTAGAAGTTGTACTGTTACTTGTTGTTGTATTTTCTTTTGTTGTATTTTGAAATGTTGTGTTAGTATTGGTTGTTGTTTTATTACTATTTGTTGCATTTGTATTAGTCGTGGTCGTATTTGTATTAATTGGTCTTGTTGTGTTTTTTTCATTATCAGTTGTTATTGCTGATACTTGTTCTTTTATAGATTCTGCTTGTTTATTACTTTCTATTTTATTTTGATAAACTTTCGCAACTATTACTACTGCAATTATTACTAATGTTATGCATAAAACTCCTAATATTATTATTAAGTTCTTTTCTTTATTTTTCATATTCTTTTCCTCCTTATATTAAAGCTGCCGAAACATGATAAATATCAGCATTCTTTCCTAATTTTTTTTGAGCCTCTCTAAGTACTTTATGGTCATCATCTAATAAAATCAAGTGGTTATATTGGTCACCTTTTTCCTCTATCTTTTTCGCCTTTATTATATCCCTATTTTCTTTGTTGTACTCTCCTATTTCTTTAGTAATTATTAACCAGTTTTTTTGGGGAATAAATGGCGTATTTTTTTCTAGCCATTTTTTCTTTTTTTCTGTTAATTTAGACGTTTTGGATAATGACAATATATACAAATCTATATTTGATATTTGTGATATTTTTTCTAATGTTTTTATAATATCTTTTAATGGTTCTGCATTGTCATAATCTTCTTCCATTTTTTCAGCTACCTTGTCTTCTGGGTATACGTTATATACAGCTATAGTTCCATCCATATCAATAAACATAGCTACTTTTTGATTTTCTTGACAAGTTTTTTCTACTTTTTCTATGAATTTACTCATTTAAAATCCTCCATTTTTTATTATAACATAACTACATATTTTTGTATATATATTAACTAATAATAATGAAAATTTGGTGTAGGTTAGTCAATCATTTGTCACAAATTATTTAAAATAAATACTTTGAGCACCTATATTGTAAATAACGATTCTTCTTGACTTTTATATTTTTCTATGAATTTCCTGGGACTCAACCATCCTAACGGTCTCATTGGAAAATTATTATATTCTTTTCTCCATTCTTTCCCCTGATTTCTTAAGTCTTCTAAACTATAAAATACTCTTTTATAGTAAAATCTTTCTTGATCTTTCCTATGACTTCTTTCTACTCTTCAATTTTGTTTGGGTGTATGTGGCTTTATTACTTTATATTCTATCCCTACTTCTTCTAATGTTTTTTCAAACATTGTTTTTTTACTTTTTAAAAATGCTTGCCAACTTAATCTATTTGTAAATTCAAATCCATTATCTGTTTGTATTGTCTTTACCTTAAACGGAAAATATCTTACCATTCTTTTTACAAATTCACTTGATGCATATGTATCATGTGCATTTGTAAACCATGTATATCTTAATCTTGAATACTCATCTATTGCTGTATATTGATAAAATTTTTCTCCTCTTTCTTGTAATTCTTTACTCATACATTTCTTGGGTACATATTTTACATCTACTTGTACTTTATCTCCTGGATATTCTCCTGATATCCATTCTTTTGGCTCACTTTCTTTCTTTTTACTTGGTGTCTTTTTATATATTCCTAATCTTTGCATTACATGATACAACCCTTGTATTGTCCTTGTATATCCTGCTTGGCGTAATTTTATCCATAACACTACTAATCCTGTATCTTTATTGTTTCTTTTATAATTCTTTATTAATTTTAGTTCTTCTTCTGTATGTTGATTTGGATGCGAATGTGGACGTCTTGATTTATCTTTTAAACTTTCTAACGTTCCATCATATCTATTTCTCCATCTATATATTGTTCTTTTACATTCTCCAAATTTATATGCTGCTTTTGCTACTCCATATTTTTTTGAAAATTTTACTATTGACTCTTTATATTTTAATCTATCTGTGATATTATTACCCATAAGAGAGCACCTCCGATATGTTTTTTTTCGTCATTTAAACAATATCATTTTTGTGCTCTCTTTTCAATATTTTATTTTCAATCTTCTTGTGACATATCTATTTTAAACCTATATTAACTAATAATAATGAAAATTTGGCAATAAACCATTGGTTTCAAATTGTTTATCCTGAATTCTAGTTCTATACTAAATATAATACGTGTATTAGAAAAGGTTAAGTAAATATCCACAAAAAATAAAGGGCAGCTATTGCAAAACCAACAACTGCCCTTTATTTTTTATACACTTAATCCTTATAAAATACCACCATCGGCTTACCTAATGGAGTACCATCAGCAGTTTCAAGCTCAATTTTGAAGTTGATATTGCTATACTTCAGTGACATGCTTAAAAAGTATGCCGCCTGCAAACTGCCCGTCTTCTCAATAATGTCTCCGCTTTCCATTGCCTTAAATCTCTGCATAGCTTTTTCATATGATTCGTGCATATTTTTCCTCCTGGTCAATGACCTTTTTCAATAATTTGTTTAATAATATATGCAAACACTCCTTAGAGTGGAAATAAGAAAGTAAATATATATAAAACTAAGTCTTGCTTAATCTATTATCAGTATACCACATTATGTTAATTTTGTCAAATTTAGATACAATCTAATAGTGTATGAGAGATTAATTTTGTCATCAGATAAAGATAAAATAATATCATTAGCAGAAAAAGGAAATGAATTAAGAGAAAGCAAAGACTTAGTAAAAGATCCATTTGTTCTTGAATTTCTTGATATTAAAGAAAATACAGAATATCTAGAATCTGATTTAGAAAAAAATATATTGGAACATTTAAAGGAATTTTTACTAGAATTGGGAAAAGGATTTATGTTTGTTGGTTCACAAGTAAGACTAACCTTAGAAGAAGATCACTTCTATCCTGATTTAGTTTTCTATAATAGGCTTTTAAAATGCTTTGTAATAATTGATTTGAAAATCGGAAAAGTAACACATCAAGATATAGGGCAAATGCAAATGTATGTTAACTATTATGATAGAGAAATAAAAAGCACTGATGAAAATCCAACAGTTGGAATATTATTATCTA
>ULXP01070322.1_pt1 | contig 16771 bp, 12 predicted proteins | sample 1961351 | NCBI WGS metagenome assembly ULXP01 (sample SAMEA4835840, study PRJEB28245) | human gut metagenome | biome: gut microbiome; material: fecal sample | place: Denmark | collected 2008 | reverse complement strand
CGCTCTTGGGATAAAAGTCCAGTCCGCGCTCCAGCGTAATGCAGGCTAAGTTATAGAGATCGCACTGTGCCAGAACGACGCATAGATTATGCCACGCATCCGCACTGCCGCTGATCTGGGGCTGACGCAGAAGCTGCTCCAAAAAAGTCGTGAGGTCTTTCAGGATCTGCTGCTTTTCCTCGGGCTCTGCCGTGGAAAAGTCCCGCAGATAACGGCTCTCCACGATATCGGTCGCAAGGCCGAGGGTCAGGCAGGCCGAAGAATCCTCCTGAGGATCAAAGTCGGTGTATTCTGTCTCGTATGCCATGGTTTATACCTCGCTTTCGTTGTCAGATGGATCGGTTTTTTTGGCTTTTTCCTGTGCATCGATCTCCGCAATTTTCCGATTGATGTCTGCCAGCATTGCGTCCAGATCAAGTTTATCGGAGCTGGCAGACTTTGTGTCAGGTTCGGGTGTATCGGAATTCAGGGAGAACGGGTTAAACAAAGGATTGTTGGAACCCGAGAACAGGTCTGACTGTCGTTCTTCTTTTTTGATCTCACTGAAATCCAGAGAAACACGAACACCTCTTGTCGGCGTTTTGATGGGAAGCACCGGATAGGCGGGGGCATAGCCCGAAATATCCAGAAGGTTTACGATGGCGGGCTTGCAGCGGGACGAGAGAAGAAGCACCTGATTCTTTTCTTTGTCCAGCTGCTGGAGATCATAAACGGACAGGTTGGGGGTGTGGTCTTTCTTTTCGCCGCAGAGCGCAGAGATGTCTTTCAGCAGTTCCAGTTCACGCGAGAACAGGTAGATCCAGTTGGTGCAGTTGGCGGTGATGGTCTGCGCATTTTCCTTGTAAGTGTGCACCAGCTGATTTTTGCTCTGGAGACAAAGGATAAAACGCAGATTGCGGGATCTGCCCGCAGCAAGATACTGAACAAAATCGCATCCGCCGATGGAAGGCAGAGAGCTGAACTCATCCAAAACATAATTGACCCGTCCGGGCAGCTTACCGCCGCTGCGGTCCGCAAATTGTACAAGCTGTTGATACGACTGTGAAATATAAAGAGACACAAGACGATGGTAGGTTGTTTTTTCGTCAGGCGTAAGGAGAAAGACGGCGGTCTTTTCCTGCGCAATACGGTCAAAAGAGAAGGTAGTGTGACTCAGCATGTCCACTAGCGAAGGAGAAATGATGAACATTTTCAAGCCGAGATCTAATACGGATAGTATCCCTTTCTGTGTATCGGAGGCCGTTTCTACCGTGCCGGTCATGCTGGCAGCGATGAGCTCGTCTTTCTTGGCCCACTCCCAAATGGGATTGTGGGCAGAAGAAAACCGGGCCTTTTGGGCGAACATTTCGCGGCGTAGCGTGAGTAGGTTTCCGATGTTCACGGCCTCGTCCGGCTTATCGTATTCCTTGCAGTAGCGGAACAGACACAGGATCAGGCCGTACAGACAGGATGCTGCAGAGCTGCTCCAAAAAGGATCATCTGTTCCGGTGTTGGCGGTTATGGTACGGGCAACATCCTCGATGAATTCGCCGGCCTTGTCGAGGTTTCCCTCTTTGTAAAAACGATATGGGATCTCTAGGAAATTCCAGCAGTCGCCCACAGAGGCATCTCGGAAGTTTACCGTGATGATGTTGTAATCCTGATCTTCCAAAAAACGAGCCATGGTACGATATAGTTCGCCTTTTGGGTCGTTGATGATCATACTTTCCCCTGCAAAGCCCAGCATTCGGATGGTGGGCATGACGATACATCGCGTTTTTTTGCTGCCGGTCGCACCGTAGACCAAGGTGTGGTTATCAGAGCTGTCCACAGCAACGGCACCGTGCTCCCGGTCATAGGCCAGCGGCGGGCCGCCGACGAAGCCATCGTAGCTTTTGGGGCCGGTAAAGCGGTTCTGCTCCACAAGGAACCGAGAATTTTCACGCAGGATCGCAGACGGTTTTTCAAAATTAGGATTATCGAGATTCAGCATAAAAACTCCTTTTTATTACTTTTTTAGTGTCTGCGAAAGGCTGTTTCGTTGGCTCTCTATTTCGCTCTCCACGTTTTTCTGACCGAGAGATTTGAGCTCATCGTAGAAATTCTTCAAAATCGGTTCCAATTCCGACTGACTATATCCTTTGATGATATCACTAAAGATTATGGAAACCAAGCGACAGAGGTCGTCCTTTGATAGATTTTCTTTGTCTTTTTTGTACTCATCCAGAATAGCGCCCAGAGAGTCCTCAGGTGGAAGCTTTTCCAGAACGCTTGTCTCCAAAGCCGTCCAATAGCGTTCCCTTTTTTCAAAAAAATCTTTCTTGTCTGTTGATTTTGCTGTCGCGTTGTTCAGGCAGAAAAGAACCATTGCCACAATATAGGAGTAAAGAATATCGGGGCCGCGCTTTTGCTCTGCACGCGAGAGATTGGTTTCGAGCTTTAAACTTTTCAAATATTCACCAAATTTTTGCGGAATGTACGCGGCAAGAGTCATTTTTAAAGCATTGCACCAATTATCCTTCGCTTCTCCGGCAAAAGGATTGCCCACCATATCCACATCTGCCATTGTAAAGGGAATTCGCTTAGCTCCTCCGAGTTTCCAGTGGCTTGCTTGGTAAGAATGCTGAACATTCTCAATAAGAGCGTGTTCAAAATTTTCCCATGCTTTGATCATTCGATTATGATCTGCTTTTTCTGTGTCTGCTTTTTCGGAACTCAGACAGAACGATAAATATTTTTCCGTTATGATATCGTCGGCTTCGTCATAACAGAAAAGTCGCGCAAGCGATTCACAGCAATTCGGTGTCTGCTGCTCTTTTTCTCGAAAACAGTCTCCCGTGAGGAACAACACTTTTTTAGCCAACGATGTACAGTCGGCGTCGTCTTTGAAAAATACCGACTTGAAACAGTCGGATATCCACCCGAAGCCATCGCCGTTGTTTTCAAAGTCTGCGTAATCGCCGGTAAGAGCGGTAAAAAGTTCTGCCAACGTTACAGAGATCGGAAGATAAGTCTCTGTAACGATCAGGCAGTATTCGGAAGAAAAAATAAATTTAAATTCGCTGCGCCTGTCCCCTTGTTCACCTGAAAGAATCTGTTTAGATGGTATTTCCGGATATATCGAACCAAGACAAGTGCGGATGTTACGAACCTCTTGGGCGACACGGTTTTTGTCACCGCTTTCTGACCAGACGGTATTCAAAATCTCGGTGGTTGCGATGCCGGCGGCTAGAATACCTTTGGCAGGGGAAATGGAGTGCTTCGCAATGCAGTGCAGAACCTCCAAGGACTTTGGTGTAAGATGATCTATCATTTGGCCGCTGCAATCATAAGCACTGCCATTTTCAGCATCGATATAGGCGCCATTCTTAAGTCTTATCTGAAGGACCTTTATCTGGACATTCGAGTTCATGGAATCCTCCTTTCTTCATGATTTTGTAACAACTATTAATTTTTAGGCGGTATCGATTAATTTTTGATGTGATTTCTGATTAAATGGGAATTGCCTTAAAATTAATTTCGAATCAACGATATTTTTAATTTTTGAAAAAAGGCAAAAATGGTATTCTGTGGCCATGGTCGAACACACATTGAGTGCTAAGGAGGAACACCATGGCTACATATCATAACGAAAAAACTTTGTCCGAGATCGCCCTCGTCAACTGTTTTAACAAGATCACAGCAAACGGTATCCGCACGGCAGAACAGCTGCGCCAGACGGAATACTATCAGGAGGCCATCGAAGCAATCTATAATTTTGTGTGCGATGCTGCGCTCAAAACGAAGAAGTCCAAAGACATGCTCAAGGCATCGGGGCTGGAGGCTGATGATGTGGCCGGAAGCTTCATCATCGCGTGTATGGAGAAGGACGGCAAGATCAATGGCCTTTTGAAATGCCGTGACGCGGGGCATTCCAAGTGGCTGTGGCGCTGCCTGGCAAACTACCTCGTTGATCTGACTAGGCATGGAACGCGCAAAACGAAAGACGCAGAAAAGATCGTGACGGCAATTGACGATCAGACGCTGGAGCTGGTTTCTGCCGAAATGGAAGCGGACCCTGTCGGCTGCGAGATGATCGAATTTGTGCTGCAGAACGTGAATTTTAGCCCGGCAGAAAAGCTTTGCGGACTGTTGTTTTTGGACAACAGCTTTGGTGAATTAATGGCTATGTACAACAGCGCACAGAGTGTGGAAGCTTTTGTAGAGGAGCTTGTTTCTGAGGCGAAAACGATTTATGGAATTAACGTGAGTGATGCAGAGGAGCGCGACGTGGTCCGTATGCTGAAAAACGCGGCGGATCCGGGGAAGGCGATCCTCTTGGCACGTCACAGGGCACGGAAGAAGGTCTTGAACGTTTTCGAGAAACGCTGCAGCCTGAAACTGAAAAAAGTGTCCTGACTTATATAGTAAAACAGGCGCGCCAATTTTTCAAGCGCGTTTTATGAATTGTTCTATCCATAGTTGCTTTTTGTCAATAAGGAACAAACCCACATGCCCGCCCACCGTGGTTTTCCACAGCTGGGCGGGCATTCTTTTGTGCCTTTTTGGCATAAAAATACCCCCGGAGGATGCAGCGTTTTTTACGCTGTCTACTCTGGGGGCGGCATATCGGGCACTGCGCGGCAGCTCCCGGAAGCGGACACTGTATTGCTGAAAAAGCACTTCCTAGCGCTGCTCCTCCGGCGGGCAGCAGCTCTCCCGGGGGATGAGCTTGTGCGGCACGATGATCTTTGTGGCCAGAAGGTTCGGGTTCTCGATGTGGTTGATGGTCTGGCTGGCGGCTTCCATGCCCAGCTGGTAGGGGTTGACGTCCACGGTGGTCAGCTGGGGGCTGGTGATGCGGGAGAACAGCGAGTTGTTGAAGGACACGATGGACAGGTCCTTCGGGACGCACAGTCCCAGCTTGCCGCAGAACTGTTCCAGCACCACGGCAAGGATGTCGTCACTGACCAGCATGGCGGTGGGGTGGTCCGGGGCAGTGAGCAGGGCTTTCAACGCCTCCTCGTAGGCATCGTTCAGGGTGTTGACCTCCACACAGTCCTCTTCCCGCGGGGTGATGCCGTGCTTAAGCAGGGACATCTGATAGCCCCGCTTGCGCTCTGCGGAGAACAGCATGGCGTTGCTGACCCCGAAATACGCAATGCGGCGGTGTCCCATTTCATAAAGATAATCGGCGGCTTCCTCCCCGGCAAGGGCGTTGTCATTGTCGATGTAGATAGTCTGGTTGGCAGACTGCGCCGCCTTGCCCACAATGACATGGAGCAGCCCTTCATTGCGCAGATACGCCGTCACCGGGCAGTCCTTTTTGGAATAGAGCAGGATAAACCCATCCGCCTGTGCGTTGGCCACCATGCTCTGGATGGCGTCCAGCACCTCGGCATCGTCCTGCCCGGTGATGACCGTGTTCACATACCGCCGCTGGTTGCAGAACTGCCCGATGCCGCGGATGATCTCCAGATGAAAGGCGTTTTCGTAGACATCCCGCTGGGAGGAGGGCAGAATAATGCCGATGGTCTTGGAAAAAGCCTCCACTGGCTCGGCCTCAAAATTCGGCTCGTAGCCCAGCTGTGCCATGATGCGGCGCACCCGCAGAAAGCTCTCCCTCGTCAAACTGCCCAAAACACGCCCTTAAAAGTTTACTTGACGCATTTTTCAAATCAATATATAATTGGGTTAGAAACCAATTATAGAAAAGGATGATTTCCAATGGCGCGCAGATACGACAGCAAAGAAGCAAAACGGCGGATACTGACCGCCTGTGTCCGGCTTTTTCTGGAAAAAGGCTACACGAACACCAAGGTGGCAGAAATTTTAAAGGAAGCAGATGTTTCTGCCGGGTCGTTCCAGAATATTTTCCGCACAAAGGACGGTGTGCTGACCGAGCTGATCGGCATGATGTTCAGCAGGCAGTTCGGCGCGGTAAGGCCGCTGGCGGCAAACGCCCCCTCGCCGGTGTACCTCTACGCGGTGGAAACGGCTTTGCAGCTGGCGCTGAGCGAGCTGAGCGAGAACCTGCGGGATATCTATGTGGAAGCGTACACCTTCCCCGCCACGGCGGAGATCATCCACCGCAGTACCACGGCAGAGCTGCAGGCGGCGTTCAGCGCGTATCTGCCCGGGTGTGCCGAGTGTGATTTCTACGAGATGGAGCTGGGCACGGCTGGCATGATGCGCGGCTACATGGCACGGCGGTGCGACCCCTACTTTACGCTGGAGCGCAAAATACGGCGGTTCCTGAGCATGAGCCTGAGCGCGCTGCAGGTCCCCGCGCAGGAGCGCGAGCAGGTCATCGCTTTTGTGGCGGAGATCGATATGCTTGCCCAGGCGCGGAAGGTGGTAGATGCCGTGCTTGCATCGCTGTCCGTGCAGTTTGATCTGAAAGGATAACAAGGTTTGATGACAAGGAGGGAGTAACATGAAAAAATGGCTGATCTGGTGTTTGACGGTGCTGGCAATGGTGTGCCTGATACCGGGGACCGTGTTAAACGTTAAAGCGGCAGAAACAGTCCAGAGACGCTGCGCCCGCTGTGGGAGTATGGAGACACGTGAGATCCTCGGATACAGAAAATATGATTCGACCTCTCATAGGGTTTATATAACTGAATGCCAGAACTGCCACAACGATGGCAATGTTACGTATTTAACGGTACATACCGGCGGTACCCAAGGTCCCACCTGCACCGAGGGCAAAACCTGTGAAAAATGCGGCGCGGAATACGGCGTTCTCGGTCACGACTGGGGCGCGTGGACGCCTAACTACGCCAGCAACGGCACGCACACCCGCAGATGCAAGCGCTGCAACGCAGAAGAGACTGGAAGCTGCAGCGGCGGCTACGCGACCTGCGACACTCTGGGAATGTGCAATACTTGCGGAGGGAGTTACTACGGCGGTCACGCATGGGGCGAGTGGTCATCCGCCGGCAACGGCACGCACACCCGCAGCTGCACGAACTACTGCCGCGAAGTTGATACTGCAAAGTGTACCGGTGGCAAAGCAACCTGCAGCGCCAAAGCGGTCTGTGAGGTGTGTGGTGGGGAATACGGCGAAAAAGACTCAAACAACCATGCTCTGGAGCAGCACGCAGCAAAAGCCCCCACCTGTACGGAAATCGGCTGGAACGCTTACGAAGGCTGCTCCCGCTGCGACTATACCACCTATGCAGAGGTGCCCGCGCTGAATCATGATTTGAAGCAGCACGAAGCGCAAGCTCCCACCTGCACGGAAATCGGCTGGGATGCCTACGAAACCTGTTCCCGCTGCGACTATACCACCTATACAGAGCTGCCCGCGCTGAACCATGATTTGGTGCAGCACGATGCAAAAGCCCCTACCTGTACGGAAATCGGTTGGGATGCTTACGAAACCTGTTCCCGCTGCAACCATACCACCTACGCAGAGCAGCCCGCACTGAATCATGATTATCAGGCTGTTACCGTAGCCCCCACCTGTGAAGCAGACGGCTATACTGTTTTTACCTGCTCCCGCTGCAACGACAGCTACACCGCAGACCCGACCGATAAGCTGGGGCATCAGTTCGGTGCATGGTCTCCGAACGGAACCGGCTCTCAGAGCGCCGATTGTCTGCGGCAGGGCTGCGCGCACACTGGCAGCACTGATTGCCGGAAGTTTACTTTCCGCACTGCGGAAGGCGAAACGCTGATCTTCTGCCCCGTGTGCGGGCAGGCAGAAAACGCCGCGCAGCTGGAAAAGATCGATGCCGCAACGGCGTGGCCGCTCATCGGCAGTCTTTCTGCGGAGGATGTGACCGCACGGACGAACGGGGAATACTTGAGTGTGGCCTTTGAAACCGCAGGCAGCTTGACGCAGCCCACCGGTCTGGTAAGGCTCGCGCTGCCCGCCGGATTGCTGGAAGGCAAAACGCTTGTGCGCATTGCCCCGGACGGCACACAGACGGAGATGCCTTTTGAAACAAAGCGCGGAAAGATCATCCTTACGCTGGATTTTGTAAACAGCGAGCTGCCCGTGATGCTCTTCCGGCTGGTACCCCAGACCGCCGCCCTCTGAATGCTTTTACAGCGGCACGAACAATAAAACGCAAAATGCCCGCCCACCGTGGTTTTCCACAGCTGGGCGGGCATTCTTTTGTGCCTTTTTGGCATGGGGGCAGTATATCAAGCGCTGCGCGGCAGCTCCCGGAAGCGGACACGGTATTGCTGAAAAAGCACTTGCTCAGTGCCGCTCCTCCGGCGGGCAGCAGTTCTCCCGGGGGATGAGCTTATGCGGCACAATGATCTTTGTGGCGGAGTGCCCCTTGGCAAACCTGCCGTGACTGCGCTATAATAGAGCCGTAACAGTTCCACAAAGGTGTGGTAAGGGAGGTGCGGTCATGATCCGGGTGGCGATCGTAGAGGATGACGCGGAGGTGCAGGGAGTATTGCAGGAGTATGTCCGGCGGTATACCCGGCAGTACGGGACAGAATTTGAAGTGTCGGTCTTTGCGGACGGGGTGGACATTCTGGAGGATTACCGCGCAGTCTACGATATTATTTTTCTGGATGTGGAGATGAAGCATCTGGACGGCATGACCACGGCAGAGCGCATCCGGCAAATGGATACCGAGGTGATCCTGATCTTTATCACCAATATGGCGCAGTATGCCATCCGGGGCTACTCGGTGGGGGCGCTGGACTATGTGCTGAAGCCGGTGCCCTACTTTGCCTTTTCACAGCAGCTGCTCAAGGCCGTTGCCCGGCTGGAAAAGCGGGCAAAGCGCTACCTGACCGTGCCGGTGGAGGGCGGGCTGCGCCGGCTGGACACCGCAAGCATCTATTACTTGGAAAGCGAGGGGCATCGGGTGCACTTTTACACCGATAAGGGCGATTTTTCTGCCCCCGGCGCCCTCAAGACCTTTGAGGAAAAGCTGGCAGACTGCCCCTTTGCCCGGTGCAACAGCGGCTACCTTGTCAATCTGGCACAGGTGCGGGAGCTGCGGCAGAGCACCGTACAGGTGGGCCCCTGCGAGCTGCAGGTCAGCCGTCCCAAGCGCAAGGCCTTTCTTGCCGCCCTGACCGATTACATCGGAGGTGAGGGCTCATGACCGCGCTGCCGGATATCCCCCGGCTGTACACCGCCCTTGCCGAGTGTCTGTCGGTACTGCTGGTCACACCGGCACTGATGCCCCGCTTTTCCAAGGCAGTTACCGTGGGTGTCACCCTGCTGTGGGCGGCGGTGCTGTCGGCCTTTCTGGGGCTGACCGGCAACGTGCCCGGCGGGTTCTGGATCCCCTGCATGGTAACGGCCATCGGGCTTTCCTACTTATATTTATGGGGTGTGTGGAGCATCACCCTGCTGGAAGCCGGGTATCACTGTGCCCGGGCGTTTATTCTGGCAGAACTTGCCGCCAGCGTGGAGTGGCAGCTGCACTGCGCCCTCTGGCCCGCCCGCAGCCCGTGGGAGCCGCTGTCTTTGCTGCTGCTGGCGCTGGTGTACGGGGCGCTGTTCGGGGGGATGAGCTATCTGCTGCACATCAGACCCCAGCCTGCCAGCCATCTGCAGATCAGCGGCAGCGCCGCCCTGACGGCGGTCATGCTGGCGCTGACCGCCTTTGCGGTGAGCAATCTGGGCTTTTTGCCGGGCAGCGAGATCAATATGAGCATCTTTTCCATCCGCACGCTGGTGGATTTTTCCGGCGTGTTGATCCTGACCGTGCAGCACGAGCAGCTGCGGGAGAACGCTTTGCACAGCGAGCTTGCCGCCATGGACGAGGTGCTGCACCGCCAGTACGAGCAGTACAAGCGCAGCAAGGAGGGCATCAACCTCATCAACCGGCGGTACCATGAGCTGAAAGTCCAGCTTGCCCGCATCCGGGAGGAGCAGGATCAGACCAAGCAGAACGCCGCCATTGCCGCCATGGAGCAGAACATCCGCCAGTACGAGGCCGAGAACAAGACCGGCAACCCGGTGCTGGATACCCTGCTCACCGCCAAGACCATGGAATGCCAGTAGGAGAATATCACCATCACCAGCGTAGCGGACGGCAGGATGCTGGGCTTTCTTACCATCCGGGAGCTGTGCACCATCGTGGGTGTGGCGCTGGACAACGCCATTGCCGCCGTCCGCGCCGAGCCGGACCCCGAAAAACGGCTCATCAAGGTGGCGGTGTACAGTCAGGGTGGCTTTGCCATGCTGCGGTTCGAGCATTATACAGAGGTCGCCCCCGCACTGGATGCGGACGGCCTGCCGCAGCAGGGGTCGGACCTGAAAAGCGTCCGCACCACCGCCCAGCAGCACGGCGGCAGCATGACGCTGCATTGGGAAAACAACTGGTGCACCCTGCGGATCTTATTTCCGCTGTCAAAAAACAAATGAATTTTTACGGCAGGTATCCCCTGCCGTTTTTTGTTGTCTGGCAGGGTGCACAAATATAATGCGACAATATTTGTATATTAGCACAATAAAATTTGAAACATTATTGTAACTTTTGCAAACTGTGTATCCAAAACGACAGATTGTGCAAAAGATGATAACGATGCGCAAATATCCGTTATAATGGGGTCACAGTTGGGTACGGCCCAAAAAATATAAAAGAATATGGAGGAGACAACACAATGAAGCGCGATCCGAACAACAAAAAGCCCACAAAGTTGCTGACAGCTGTTACAGCACTCTTACTGGCAGTTGGAATAGTGGCAGATGTAGCAATGTTTGGTGTGTTTCCTAGTTCTCTGGACAAGGCATTCCCTGGCCAGAATGGAGACCCGGAATTGCAAAAAACATCTTATGCAAATGGTTTGTCAGTGGCTCAGAAAATCGAGGAGGAAGGCGCAGTCCTTCTGAAAAATGACGGCGCTCTGCCGTTGGCAGGAACAAACCGAAAAATCAATCTTCTGGGCTATGCTTCCGCAAATCCGGTTTATGGCGGTACGGGTTCCGGTGGCAGCAGCTACACTGCAAACCGGACAGATTTTGTAAAAGCCTTTACGGATGCAGGTTTTGAAGTGAATCAAAATCTGGTCAATCTCTACAGCCCCAAAAACGATGAAGGCGGAAATACATTCTCTGTTGATTTTTCCATCCCGGAACTGCCTGCAACCGAGGAATTGGCTAAGAACATGGGTGTGGAGTACCAGTATACTGGAGACTGCTCATTTGAAGCAATGAAGGATTTTTCGGATACTGCTGTGGTCGTGTTCTCCCGCAAGGGCGGTGAAGGCAATGACTTGCCCACTTCGATGGCTGAAAATACCTCGTATGCACCGGATCAGAGCAAGCATTATCTGGAACTGAACAGCGCGGAACAGTCTTTGCTGGAACAGGCAGAAGCGACATTTGATAATGTTATCGTTCTGATCAATTCGGGCAATGCTATGGAACTGGGCTTCCTGAATGATGAAGGCGTTGATGCAGCCCTCTGGATCGGTGATCCCGGTGATGTGGGCACGATTGGAATTGTCAACATTCTGACGGGTGCAGTCAACCCCTCTGGCCGTCTGCCGGATATCTACCCTTATGCAGTAGAAACGACCCCTTCTTACTACAACTTTGATACCTTTGAGTATACCAACTCTAATGACTGCTTCAAAAACTTCGAAAGTCATCCTGCCTACCTTGTAGAGTATCAGGAAGGCATTTATGTGGGATATCGTTATTACGAAACCCGTGAAAGCTACGATTACACTACCCGTGAAGGAGAAAATCTGACGGGACTTTCCTACAATGATGTAGTGCAGTTCCCCTTTGGCTATGGCTTGAGCTACACAAGTTTTGACTGGGAACTGGAAAACACGATTCCGACTACCGTTACCGCACAGGATACGCTGGAGTGGAATGTCAAAGTTACCAATACTGGCAATGTGGCTGGCAAAGATGTTGTGGAGCTGTATTACAGTGCGCCCTATTACAGTGCAGCTGAAGGCGGCAGCGGCTTGCAGAAGGCTGGCGAAGTACTGGGCGGCTTTGCAAAGACGAAGGAATTGCAGCCGGGCGAAACGGAAACGGTTACGATTTCTATGCCGGTAGAGCAGATGGCTTCTTATGATGCACAGAAGTACTACACTTCTACCGGTTCCTACGTGCTGGAAGCTGGCGAGTATCAGATTTCTCTGCGTACGGATTCTCATACGGTGAAAGATAATCTGACCATGACCTGCAAGGTTGCTGAGAATGAAGTGTTCCAGGACAGTGCGTTTGGCAGTGGTGTGGAAAACTGCAAGTATGTCGGCAAGCGCTCTTCGGACGAAGTGGTAGCAACAAATCAGTTTGATGATGCAGCTGGTGATGTGGCTTACCTCAACCGTGACACTTGGCAGATCGTTCCCGGTACCAGCAAGGAAGCAACTGCTGAACAGCTGGAAGCCTTCAACAATGCGCTGTTAGTGGATGATAGCTATGTGAATGCAGATGACACTGCGCCGACCTTTGGTGCAAAGAATGGCCTTACTCTGAAAGACATGGAAGGCCTTGCCTATGATGATGCACAGTGGGATAAGCTGCTGGATCAGCTGACCCTTGATGATATGTACAAACTGCTGGGCGCAGATGGCTGGGGAAGTGCAGCAGTTGATAATATCGGTAAGGGACAGACTTATGAAATGGACGGACCTGCCGCTCTGAGTTATGTGTTCGATGCCTTTATGGGTACCTGCACATATAAGACGGTTACTTATCCGGCAGAAGTTCTGCTGGCGGCTACTTGGAATGTAGACCTGGCTTCTGAATTTGGTGATGCAATCTCGCAGGAAGGAAAGGCGTGGAATATTTCCGGCTGGTATGCACCTGGTGCTAATACCCACCGCAATGCATTTGCTGGCCGTAACTTTGAGTACTATTCTGAGGATGGCTTCCTTTCTGGTTCCATGTCCGCTGCTACGGTTGGTGCGGCAGAGAAAAATGGTATGTACTGCTACATTAAGCATTTTGCACTGAATGAGCGTGAAACCTGGCGTCATTATGGTCTGTGCACCTGGGCCGATGAGCAGGCAATGCGTGAAATTTACTTCGTGCCGTTTGAAAAGGCTGTGAAGGAAGGCGGCAGCACGGCTGTGATGTCTTCCTACAATAATATTGGTACTACTTGGGCCGGTGCAAGTACTGCACTACTGACCAATGTTCTGCGTAATGAATGGGGCTTTATTGGCACTGTGATTACGGATAACAACGAGGAGCATGGCTTTATGGATATTGAAAAAGCTGTCTTGGCAGGTGGTACCAGTCTGCTGTTTGGCTGGGGCACTAAGACCTTCGATAACCTGAGCCAGACTGCTACCGGTCAGCTGAAGATGCGCGAAGCTGCACATCAGTATCTGTATACGCTGGCGAATAGCTACGGTGTAGATGTAGATGCGCCTGTGCCTATGTGGCGCACGCCTGCACTGGTAGGCAGTGTGATTGTCTATGTGTTGGTTCTGGCAGGTGTTGTGGTGATTCTTCGCCGCCGCAAGTATAATAAAATGCTGGCTAATACCAATGCAGGTGCGGATGTGAGTAAGGCATAAGCACTGACCCGTAATCAAAACTGTCTTTCTTCTAATTCTGGAACACGGCTGCACGGCAGTTACGACCCGCAGCCGTGTTCCCTTTTGGAAACAGAATCACGCTTTCTCCTTATGCGTGGTCCTGTTTCCAAAGGCAATACCGTTTCTACTGAAAGGAGATTTCCCCGTGAAACATCAGGATATTATTGCAAAACTGAGCCTGGAACAGAAATGCGCCCTGCTGAGCGGCGGCACGGTGTTCACCACCCGGGCGCTGCCGGGCAAGGGCATCCCGGCCATTACCCTGTCCGACGGCCCCAACGGCGTGCGCAAGCAGGCGGGTGCGGCTGACCATTTGGGACTGAACCCCAGTGTGCCCGCCACCTGCTTCCCCACCTCGGCTACCGTGGCCAACAGCTGGGACCCGGCGCTGGGCGAGGCTGTGGGCGCAGCCATGGGCGAAGAGGCAGCGGCACAGGGCGTGTCGGTGCTGCTGGGCCCCGGCCTGAACATCAAGCGCAGCCCCCTGTGCGGCCGCAACTTCGAGTATTTCTCGGAAGATCCCTACCTTGCCGGTAAGATGGCTGCGGCCTACGTCCGCGGCATCCAGAAAAACGGCATTGCCGCCTGCCCCAAGCACTTTGCCGTGAACAGTCAGGAGCTGCGCCGTATGGCCGCGGATTCCATCGTGGACGAGCGCACCCTGCGGGAAATTTACCTGACCGGCTTCGAGATGGTGGTCAAGGAGGCGCAGCCCAAGACCATCATGTCCGCCTATAACCTTGTCAACGGCACCTACGCCAACGAGAACGCCCACCTGCTCATGGATATCCTGCGCAAGGACTGGGGCTTTGACGGCGCAGTGGTCACCGACTGGGGCGGCAGCAACGACCATGCCTTGGGCGTAAAGAACGGCTCTACGCTGGAAATGCCTGCTCCCGGCGGGGACGCCATCCGGGAGCTGATGAAGGCGGTGCAGACCGGCAAGATCACCGAAGCGGACGTGGACGCCCGGCTGGAGGAGCTGCTGGAACTGGTGTTCACCACCAAGGCGGCGGTGGACGCCGCCCCCGGCAAGTTCGATGCCGACGCCCACCACGCGCTGGCACGCCGGGCTGCTGCCCAGAGCATCGTGCTGCTAAAGAACGAAAACAGCCTGCTGCCCCTTGCAAAGGGGGAAAAGGTGGCGGTCATCGGCGACTTTGCCCAGACGCCCCGCTATCAGGGTGCAGGCTCCAGCGCCGTTAACTCCATCAAGGTGGATTCCTTTCTGGACTGCCTTGCCGAGAGCGGCCTGAACAGCGTCGGCTACGCCAAGGGCTTTGACCGGCAGGGCAAGCCCGATGAGGCGCTGAAGGCCGAGGCGGTGCTGCTGGCAAAGAACGCCAATGTGGTGCTGCTGTGCATGGGTCTGGACGAGATCAAGGAGAGCGAGGGCATCGACCGCGCCGACATGAAGCTGGCAGAAAACCAGCTGGAGCTGCTGGCAGCTGTGGCGGCGGCAAACCCCAACGTGGTGGTGCTGCTGAGTGCAGGCTCCTCGCTGGAAAGCGATTGGGTCAAGAACTGCAAGTCGCTGGTCTACGGCTGTCTGGGCGGTCAGGCCGGTGCGGGCGCACTGGTCGAGGTGCTCACCGGCGCGCAGAACCCCTGCGGTAAGCTGGCTGAGACTTGGGCGCGCAGCTACGCCGACACCCCTGCAAAAGCGCATTTCGGCGGCGACGGCCCCACTGTGGAGTACCGCGAGGGTCTGTATGTGGGCTACCGCTACTACGACACCGCCGGTGTGCCCGCCGCCTTCCCCTTCGGCTACGGCCTGAGCTACACTAGCTTTGCGTACAGTGACCTGAAAGCAGACGAAAAGGGCGTGACCCTGACTGTCACCAACACCGGCAGCTGTGCAGGTGCCGAGGTGGTGCAGCTGTATGTGGCAAAGCCGGATGCAAAGGTTTTCCGCCCTGCCAAGGAGCTGAAGGGCTTTACCAAGGTGCAGCTGGAAGCCGGAGAGAGCAAGACCGTCACCATCCCGCTGGACGACAAGGCGTTCCGCTACTGGAACGTCAAGACCGACCGCTGGGAGGTGGAGGGCGGCAGTTATCAGCTGCTGGTGGGCGCTTCCAGCGCCGATATCCGCTTGACTGCCGCTGTCACGGTGGCGGGCACCGGCGCACCCGACCCCTATGCGGGCAAAAATCTGGAGCATTACCGCACCGCGCAGGTGCAGAAGGTGCCGGACGCGGAGTTTGAGGCGCTGCTGGGCCGTCCCATCCCGGAGAACAAGGTACACATTGACCGCAACATGACGCTGGGCGAGATGGGACACGGACGCAGCCCCATCGGCTGGCTGGCGGCGGCGGTACTGGGTGCCCTGCTGCGCCGCAGCATCAAAAAGGGCAAGCCCGACCTGAACATCCTGTTCCAGTACAATATGCCTCTGCGTGCGCTGGCAAAAATGACCAACGGCGCTATCAGCATGGGCATGGTGGACGGCATCGTGATGGAGCTGCAGGGCTTCTGGATCATCGGTCTTGTGCGGGTGATCGTGGAGGCCGTGAAGAACCTCGTGCTGAACAGCCGCATGGAAGAGCGCTTGAAAAACAGCTGAAAGGAAGCAGGCTATGAATTTCTGGAATAACTTTGCGGCAAAGCACCCCGCCGCTGCCAAGTGGGTGCGCGAGGGCGGCCTGTTCGTCATCGTGTCCAACCTCATCACCGTGTTCAAGTACCTGCTGCTGCAATTTCTGCCCAAGGCCTTTGCAAGCCTGCCGGTGGTGGATTTCGGCTGGCCGGGCATTGACATCACCCTGTTCGGCGAGACCTTCAAATGGAACATCCTCGGCTACGATGCCGCTCACGGCGGTCTGCCCTACTTCTGCGCCTATATGATCGCCATGGTCATCGGCGAGTGCATCAACTTCCCCATCCAGCGCAATTTTGTGTTCCGCAGCAAGGGCAATCTGGCAAAGCAGATCGGCTGGTATGTGCTGGCGTTCTGCGTCATCACCTGCATCGTCAACTCCATCAACTGCATCTGGGTGGCGGTGGCAGGCCTGCTGGTGCCGGACTTCATCTACAACATCGGCACCACCGTCCTCAACGGCGGCATCTCCATGGTCATCTTCTTCTTTGTGAATAAGATCATCTTCCCGGAGGGCGAAAAAGCCGCCAAATAATAAGACATCTCCTTCATTTTCTTCTCTTCATCATAAGCCAGAAGGGCTGCTCTGTTCTCCGGGGCAGCCCTTTTGGTTTTTGGGGAGACCCTCTCAGTCACGCCTGACGGCGTGCCAGCTCCCCCGAAGGGGGAGCTTTTCGGTACTGCCGGAAGCTTTCTCATTATGACTAATACTTTAGAGAC
>ULXP01014999.1_pt1 | contig 17054 bp, 16 predicted proteins | sample 1961351 | NCBI WGS metagenome assembly ULXP01 (sample SAMEA4835840, study PRJEB28245) | human gut metagenome | biome: gut microbiome; material: fecal sample | place: Denmark | collected 2008 | reverse complement strand
TCGCCCTCGAGCCGCTCGGCGCGCTTCTCAAAGTGGGCGAAGTGTATCAGAGCCCGCTCAAGCGAATGCCGCTCATCTGTTATTTCCAGAGTGAGGTTTTTAATCTTTTCCCGCTTTGACGACCTGTAGCGATTGTTGAAGCTGTCGCAACAGTCGCAGCTTATTATCCGCCCGAGGTTGATCTGCCTGAATTTGCAGCCAGTGGCGATTATTCGTATTTTATCGTCCTTTTCGGAGTACTCAAGCCCGATGGGCAATATCTGCAACCCGACGATGTTGCCCGCTCTGTTGGTCATCCTGATTTTAACGGGTCGGCTGTTTTTGATCGCCGTCATCAACAATCTGAAATTCCTGATATAGTTTTCATCCTCAAACGGGTCGCCGTCGGCGTATCGGTCATAGACCTTGTAATCATCCGCCGTGAAGAGCGGCTCAACGTCGTCAAGCGCGGGGAATTCAACGCCGAAGAGCTTTATTCGCGGATCCTCCGATATCGCCTTGAGCCAGCGCTTCTCAAGCATGGTCAGCGGCATTGTGGGCTTGCGGAGCAGGGCGGGGGAGAGGTCTTCGCGCAGCAGCGGCCACTTGCCGGATTTAAGGGCGGGCAGGATTGTCAACACGCTCTCCGTGAATGCCGAGTCGGCAACGCAGTGGCGAAGGTCGCTCTCTGTCACACCCGGCTCAAAAGCCGCTTCGATTATTTTTGCGACGGTATTGTAGTAGACAGAGTATAATTCACTGAATATCATTGCCTTCACCTCCGTCGATGCCGTACATGGCGTACATTTCGTTAATGTCGGCTTTTAATTTATTCTCCACCGTGCGGTTGGAAAAATTCATTTTTGTGATCCTTGATATAAATGTGCGTATCCACGGCAGCATTTCCATAGTGTCAAACACATCAGCAATGAAACGGTAATGGTTATCGTCGATTTTTTCTATCCTGCCGCAGCGCTTCTCTCGCTCCAGACGGCGAATGATGAACTGCTCGTCGGGCTCGACCTTCAGTTCAAACTCCACATGCTCGGCAAGACGTTTATCCCACTTACAATTCACGCCCCACATATACCCCTCGACTTTGCCGAGCGATGCGCGCAAAGAGTCGAATTTATCGCAAGGTTCGCCTATCCTGATATTTGACATATAGTCAAGCCTATAGGAATTCAGCCGATGGGCCTTCTCGTGGTAGGCTATCAGATTTTGACGCCCGTTTTGGACGCTTATGTAGATTTTGAGCGGCACAAGGCGAATGGTTTTAACCTCGTTCGAATTCTTGCCGAGATTGTCTATTGTGATGTAACAATGTCTGTGCATGGCTTCAAACAGCGTTGCCATGATCTCGCTGTCGATCGCCTGCGTTATGTAGTGATGCTTGAATGAAAAAAGGCCTTTGTGCGGCGGGAGCTTATCCTGCAAAAATGAGCCGACAACGCCGCACGGCGCAACTTCGCTGAAAAAATCTATGGCGTCGGCGAGCTTTGAAATATCGACATCCTCACTTCTGCTGTAGAGTACCCTGCGCCCGTCCTTTTCGACCCGTATTATTCCCTCGTAGGCGTATTCCTTCAGCTTTTTTCTCAGCGTTGATTCGTCGAAAGTCATGCCGCAGCTCAGTCGACTGTCGATCTCGGTGATAAGCTCGGTAAGCGCCATTTTGATTTCGGGTGTGTAAAGAATGTCAAAAATCGCAAAGTGCAATGTGATGTCGCCGTCCGTGAAGCTCTTGGCTTTCCACGCCTTATAGAGCGGATTGCGGCGGGTGATGCGGCTGTTGACCGACAGGAAAACATTTTTGCCCTCGGGCGTCTTTGTGAACCGCATATGATCGCCGAGCCAGCTCTCGATTCGGCGGCGCTCATCATCATAGGAACGTGCGCTCTTGGCGTCATATTCTGCCCTGCTCTTAAAGCCGAAAACATAGAATTCACGCATGTATGCCCGTACTTTTTCAAAATTCTTGATAAGTTCGCTGTAAGCCATTGAACGCACTCCTTTCATATGGATTTTACCATGCTGCTATTCGAATTTCACGGAAAAAAACCTGCGAACTCGATTGCCTGCCTATTTCGGATTATTGCATATACCGTGCCTCTGTTCAATGCCGTTTGCCGAATTCCCGATGATCAGCTCAATATATAAGTAAAGGTTATCCATAAATTTTTCCCGCTCATCGCTGACAGCCTCCACAGGCCTGAGCAAATCAAGGGGCGGCTTTTATTCTTCCGGTATCTCGCAGCAATGCGATATAACAAGCGGCAGAGCCTCGCTGCTCGGCACCATTTGCCTGATAAGCTCAAAGCAGTCACGGTAACTGCCGTCCAAATCGGAATACCTGACGCTCTTTTTGCGCCTGTCGGAATATGTTACGGTGAAGTTGACGCTGCCGCCGTCCATTACAAAAAGCATATCACCGAGATTCAACATATCCGATATCTTTTCCGCAAGTTGCTTATAAAGCGCCTCGAATGCTTGGCTGTTTGTCTTGTATGACCACTTGCTGACCGCTTCGGTGTCGTGTATTCCGTGTGGGTCGGAAGTGTAATTGATCTCTGACGGAGTTATGACCAGCCTGTCGCTGAACGAATCCTCAATGCTTGTCATTCCCGAGCTGCCTTCGACTACTATTCTAATAATTGATTCCACTTTGATCATCCTTTCGCTTAATTTGCTAAGTCCATCACTCCTGTGCCTTGTTTATCAAATCAATGATATGCAGCACCTGCAGTAGGTCGTCCGTTAACACGTCGTATGACGATGCGTCGGAAATGACCTTTATGCCGTTTTTATATCGCTTGATGCTCACTATTGAGGGGATATACAGGTCAAAAGCGCCAACGGGACTGTTGAATATAATACGCATATTCGTTATATACAGCCGCCCGCTGTAGTAGTGATTTTTATCCTCTTTTTCGGTCTCAACATATGTTTTTCTCCCCCACAGAGCGAACCACGGAGTGATGATAAACGATGTTTTCTTCCTTGGCTTTTTCTTGATTTTTGTTACCGTTTTATAGGATTGCGCCTTACCCTCATAAAAGCAAACCTCGCCTTTCTTCAGCGCAACAGACGGCTTTGCGATAACCAAATGCGCCAATTCTTCATAATAGGGGTTCGAATGTTGTTCGGACATAAAATCATCCTTTCAGATATATGATCGGTTAAATCAGTGAAGTTTCGTTCTTTGAAAAAGAACTAAATTAAAAAGAAAAGTTAAAAAAACAACACCCTTATTCTCAAAAATCGCTCTGTGTGCCATGCCGGTGAGATCTTCGGCAATCTCCCAATAGGATGCGTCGATGAAATACCAATAGCTTGTAAATTCGCTGTCGTCAATGATGCCGCAGTATATCGGCTTTTCCTTTGTTGTGGGCCAATAATAGAATTTCCCTTTTGTCAAGCCGAAAGGCTCATCAACGGTCGGGTCGACGTATCTCAATACCGACCATTAATCTTTTTGGTTTAGTTTCTGTACCGCCCCGCGAAGATCGTGGAGCTTTTTCACAATTTCCGGATCGTGAGAGTGCTCTTCGGCCATCTTGTCAAGCAAAGAAAAGTAGTCGTCGTAGCAGGCAAAGTTGCAGGGCATTATAGCGGCATGATCACCTAATAATTCTCCTGTTTCGTACAGCAGGTCGGAGGAATAATCAAAAACCTCCTTATTATGCTGCCTGCAAAAAGGCAAAAGATCATATTTTTGATGTTCAATCGGAATATACGGCATTGTACCGCCGCCTTTCTTTGCGTACTTAAGCACTTTTGACTTCTGCATATATTATATAATAAGTTCTGTCCAATAAAACGGACTTTGCTGCCTTGAAATCCGAAAACAGCTCAATAATGCCTCGCCGTAGCATTAAAATCCCCCGCCCGATTCATATGAACCGAGCAGGGGATTAGTAATCGTTAAAGTATCATTCCCACTCGTTGCAGGGACTCGCATCTTAAACAATTTTGTTTAGAAGATATTGTACCTGCGATTCTGATTATTTTGATTACCCATATTATTGTAGCTATACGATGGATGCTTATCAAAATCTTATCAGCGGTGATAAAACACCGCGGGGAGTACACGGTGATTGTTGTGGATTGGTTTAGGTGTATTATAGCATAGATCAACTCGGGAATCCAGATGGTATTATTTCTTTACACAAAATCTATTTGTGGTTAAAACTCTCCCTACTCAACCTTAGGCAATCTTTTAGACAACTCTTCGACCATCGTGCGGGCACCAGTCAAACTGATTGTTTCTCGAGAAGACTGCGCATTTTCCGCTACAATGTGGGAACTTGCATTACCGCCATCGAGCACAATTGTTTCATTTGCGAAAAGAGCTTCGATATCAGCTGCTGATGCGGTATGCTCTTGCATATACTTCTCAATTTGTGCTTCAATGCTTGCTGCGCCATCAGTGTTTTCTCCACGAATCCATCCTTTTGCCGGAAACAGCTGGACACAAGAATGGACAGCTGTCGCAACCGCTGTTGTAAGTGAACCTAAGTCCGTATAGAAATCCACCAGTTTTCCTGCGGAAACTTTCTCTCTAAATTTCATCAAAAGTTCACGCTTTGCATCTGTATCTTCGCACTTAGCATTTTCTAATTTCCCGATATCTTCAACGAGTATGCTCATAGCCGGAATTCCATTTGCAATGGCATAATCATACTCTTTTTCGGTGAAGCCGATTCCGTCCACATCAACCGATCCGTATTTTCCTGCAAGTATCAACAAATAATAATCGCAGCTATCCAACATCATTTTTATGTATTCCATTTGGCTCATATTACTCGCAGGAAACTGTTCCATTCCTATAGGAATAAAGCCCATTTTCAACAAAAGACGGATTACGGCCATACGTTCTTCTTTTAGATCTTTGTAGGTTGAGCTTACAAAAACCTGGTATTTTTTGTTCATATATTATCGACGCTCCTAATTTTGCGGATACTTGTTGGTTAATCCTTGTCTCCTTCGTGCCACTTTTCCAGAACAGCTTTCACCTGTCGAATTAACTGCTCCTTGTTAGGCATATACAGCACATAACGGGAAGCAAAAATGTTATTGGACAGACCACCCAGAGCATACTCCGCCGTAATGCTGTCTTTATCTGTACACAGGATGATGCCAATGGGAGGATTATCATCCGGATCGTTAACCTCGGCAGCATAATAGTTCAAATACATATTGATCTGCCCGGCAGCTTCCGGTGTCAGCTTGGTTGTCTTTAGCTCAATCAGCACATAAGCCCGGAGAATCTTGTTATAGAACACCATATCTACATAGTAGTGGGTATTGTTCAGAGTTACCCGTTGCTGTGTGCCAACGAACATAAATCCACGACCAAGCTCCAACAGGAATTTCTCGATCTGCTGTACCAATGCCCGTTCCAAATCGCTTTCCATGACAGGCTTATCTTCTGGTAAGCCCAAGAACTCAAACACATAAGGATCACGGATAATATCCACAGGCTGAGCAATCTCGTTGCCATGAAGTGCCAGCGCAAGTACCTGTTCCTTGTTGGCATCGCCACGGGAGAGTAACAGGCGCTCAAAGAGGGAACTTTCGATCTGTCTTTTTAGTTCTCGGACAGACCAGCCGGAATTGACTGCTTCTTTTTCATAAAAGCTGCGCTTATCTACATCAGAGATAGACAGTAGCTCACAATAGTGTGACCAACTCAATTTGCCAGACACTGTCTGGCTTTTTTCATAGGCCAAATAAAACTGACGCATATTTTGCAGATTAGAGCGAGAGAAACCTTTTCCAAATTCCTTTGTCAGTTCGATGGAAAGAGCTTTCAATGTTTGCTTTCCATAATCAGCTCGATCAGGAATGGTCTGTTCATACTCGCAGATAATGCGACCGATATTCCAGTAGGTTAGTAACAGTTCGTTATTTACCTGCCTGGCAACTTTTTCACGAGCATTATCTAAGATAGATCTGACTTCTTGAACAACCAATGACATCTCGTTGGATACAACAGTTTTGTTATCATCCATGGTAGTGCACCACCTTTCAAGTTAATGGATAAAACTACAAGCCGTGTACGACATCTTGATCCAGAACAAATTTTCGCTCTTTCCAGTCGGGCATATGATTGGACAGGAAAGCATAAAAATGTTTGCTATGGTTCGGGTAAAGAAAATGCACTAGTTCGTGTAAAACCACATAATCAATATAGGGCATTCTGGCCTTAATCAAATAGAAATTAAAGGTCACCGCTTGATGTGCAACACTACAACTGCCCCACAGCGTTTTCATCTTTCTGACTGATACCTTTGGCATCTCAACACCGTATTTTTCTACGATTGGATACCAGTAACGTACCCGTTCAATAAGAATACTCTTTGCTTGTTTACGCCACCAGTTTTCGAATAACTTTTTTACATGCTCTTGGTTATCAGGCATTCGGCAACAAATGTGTATTGTTCTCCCCTCAGAATAAACCTGTTCCTTATCGCATTGTGTTAATACGAAGATCATATCTTCACCAAACATTTTGATTGAGTATCCGTTTTTGATTTCTGTAGTTGCTGCATATCCGACTGTTTTCTTAAAAGACTGTAGCTTTGATTCAATCCAACCACCTTTTTCTGTAAGGAACGACTTCGCCCACTCATTGGGTACGGAATGAGGAAGAGACATCACTATCTTCTGGTCCGGATAAACTTTTAAGCGGCAGGTTTTCATTTTTTTTCGATCCAGGCAAACTGTTGCAATTCTTTTTGATTTGGGCAATGTTATGCTGATTGTCTCCATAGTTAATAGCCTTTCTTTGCTACCATCATAATCTCATCAATGATGATGTCAATTGTGTCCAAAGACCAATCTAATTCATGCTCTTCCATGTAGTCAAACAGCAAATCGTCCAGCGCCTTTTTGATGTTTCTGTGGACAATCACATTGTCTCGCCAGTCGCGTTTAGTATGGCTCACAATAATTGCTTTAACATCTAAAGCAAGTGCACCCATTGAATCGGAAACATCAATTTCCTGATCGCCTAAAGACTTCTTGATACCAGAACATACTGCACCGTAAAAGGATTTTGCATCTCCGTCATCCATAATGTTTTCCGGGTATTTTACAGAACTGCGACCAGTTCGGTAATCCTCGGCCATTTTTTCCATAGAGGACAGATATTTTTCACTGTCCCGTTCCGCCAAATACTCTTTGATCGCCTTATTTATTCGCTCCATAAATGTCATGTACCGAATAGGATCTACATATCTCTGGCTTTCAAGAACCTCTACCTGGCGGGTCTGTATGGCTTCTGCTTTGGCCTCATCAGAACCAAGTCGAGCCAACTGCTCCTGCATTTTTTCCTTATTGGTGATGTCTAATGGTTCGATTAAGATTTTTGCATCTTCTGCATTAACATAGGTGTTGAGCAGTTGGCGAATACCATCTTCATATCTCGAAAAGTCAACACTATCATTAAAACGAAGCGAAACGCTATCTTTTAACTTTTTGAAGAACAGATATTCTTTTCTGTACACTTCGGCCTGATCAAAACCAACCAACTCAAATAACTCATAGCTGGAATACAAAAAGTCTACCATTTTTGCAAAAGCGGACAACTTTTCGTAAAAATCCTTACGAATGTCATACTCTCTCAATCGTTCCTGCCAAACATTAGCGCTGCTTTCATTTCGATCAATCCCGTCAAATATGCTCCACAATTCTTGATAGATTTTTTCGAGCTTTGCTTTTTCCTCACTAACCGTTGAAATGGCAGACTGTATCTCAGCGCTGTCGAACAAATTCATACCAGACTGTTCGTCACTATACAGATCAAGTGCAGAATTCAGCTTCTTGAAAATGCCGATGTAATCTACAACAAGGCCAAAATCTTTGTCAGTATAAACACGGTTTACACGAGCAATTGCCTGCAATAAGGTATGATCTTGCAATTTTTTATCCACATACAGAACTGCAGCAATGGGTGCATCAAAACCGGTAAGAAGTTTGTCTTTTACAATCAGAAGATCAACATCGCCCTCCGGATCAATGAACTGACCTGTTACAGAATCTTCGTAGGCGTCATAGTTGTTTTTGAAAAGGGGATCGACTTCTTTCTTGAAGAAGTCTGCAATGATCTTCAAGGACTGCGGTGTATTGTTTTCGTCATCGCCTTCCTTTGCGGAATTAGGCGTAATTACAACCGCAGGAATTACTCCACCGAGATCCCTGAGTTTATAAAACAACTGTACGGCCTCGGCTCTGGAAGAACAGGTCAACATTGCCTTAAAGCCTTTAGGCTTAACATAGTTGATGAAGTGCTCATGCAAATCGAAAGCAATCATATTTAGACGAGCTTCCGTCTGAGCCAAAGCGACAAAGCGGCTATACTTTACTTCCAGGTCCTGCCGGGCATCTTCGGTTAACCCAACAGTAATATGCTTCAGATGTGCGTTAATCTGCTGACTGGTAACCTGCTGCGGAATAACGCGACCTTCATAAACAATCGGTACCGTAACTTTATCATCGATTGCATCCTGGAGAGTATATTTATCAATCAGTGGGCCGAATTTTGCATATGTGTCCTTTGCAGGAACGATCTTTCGATTCTTATCCTTCGGCTGTTTTTGAATGAGAGGTGTCCCGGTAAAGGCAATTTTCACCGCTTTTGGGAGCACTTTATTCATATAGATATTAAGCTTGCCATACTGTGTTCTGTGTCCCTCATCAATAAAAAGGAACAGATTCTCGCTATCATTACAGTATTCCTGCTTAATGGCAGCCTCAAATTTATTAACCAGTGCTGTTATTACGGTATTTCCATCATCTTGAAGAAGCTCAATCAAGCCCTTGCCGGTTTTCGCCCGGTGAGGACTCATCTGCGTGTGAATGAAGTTATCACGAATTTGTTTATCCAGATTAATGCGGTCAGTAACCATAACAAAGCGAGGCTGCTTGATTGGACTGTCTGGCTTCATGCTTTCACGAATAATCATCTTTGTCAGCATAATCATCGTGATCGTTTTGCCACTACCCTGGGTATGCCAAACAACACCGTTTCTTGTGTTGGCGTTGTCCCGCATCAAAATACGATCCATACACTTTTTGACTGCAAAGTACTGCTTGTATCGGCAGATCTTTTTCACATTATTATCATAGATGATAAAGTTACGAATCAGATCCAACAGCCGCTCCGGGTGCAGCAGCGACACCAGTGCACGATCCTGCTCCTTGATTTGACCATCGGGGGAGCATTTTCTGCACCAATTATTCAGCCACTCTTTGTCGTCTTCATGCCATGACACGAAATATTTAGCCGGTGTGCCACATGTGCCATACAGCACCTTGTCCGGATTCACTGCCATTACCAACTGAGTGTAGCGGAACAGGTGCGGGATATACTCCTCGCCCCAGTTCCGGATGTTCTGCGTTACACCCTCCATGACATCCACACCGGATTTTTTGCACTCGATTACAACAAGGGGAATACCATTGACCAACACAACAATATCCGGACGAGCAAACTTGCCGTTCGGTCTTTCCACTTCAAACTCATCGGTAACCTGGAAGGTGTTGTTTTCCGGGTGTTCAAAGTCAATATAGCTGATATCAAAAGATTGACGAGTGCCATCCGGGAGATCTTCCTCCATGCTTTTTCCAGAGCAGAGAAGCTCATAGATTTCCTTATTGGAGGCGTAGAGTCCCGCAGCACTGTACTGGTCTACCACCTGTATCGCTTTGGCGATAGAACCACCGGAAAAAAATCTTCTCTCGCTGCCAAACTGATAGGTCTGCTTGCTCAAAAAAGCCTGCAGTTCTCCTGTAAACAGCACGGCCTTGCGAGAGCCTCGCTTCTGCTCGGCCTCGCTGCGGGGAATAATCGTATATCCCAATCTTTCAATTACTTTCAACGCCCGATCCTGTGATTCAGGTCGCTCATTAAATATTGTGTGGTTAGGCATATCGCTACCTCTCCTTGTCTTAGGAATGTTTAAGCCACAGAGATCTTTACGCCATTGGAAAATTCATTCCACTTGGATTCAATTAAACCCCTGTTCTTTTCCATCCATTCTTTCGCCATCTTTTTCTGTGCCGGAGAAATCTTTCCGGTGCAGGCCAGAATCTCTCCATCATCAATAGCCACAGACATGGATGCGCTGGATGTGGAAACGTGCAGATGTGGTCTATGATGCCCGCTTTGCTCGTTGGTTCTCACTTCAAATTTAATTCCGTTGATCTTCGCAATTTGAACAAAGTCTGTCAGATTGCGAAGAAAAAACTCCCACTCCAGAAAAATCTTCTTCTCATTCTCTGTCATACTTTTGTCCTCACAATACCGGTGAGCAGTAATTGCGCTAAAGCAGTTTTCTTCTCTCGATAAACACTTAATTCCGCTTCCAGTTTATCGATGACAGAATCTTGAGCATTTAGCACAGAATAAATTGCAGACTGTTCCATATGTTCCGGATAGGATATGACCAGATTTTTAATGATTTCACCAGAGAGATTTCCTTGTCCACCCTGAAGATATGTTGCGACGATCCATTCTTTCCTATTTGCCAAAACGTAGTACATATATTTTGTGTCTACAATCTCGCTGCGAATGCAAAGAATGGCCTGGTTAATCGCTCCATCAATTTTTGATATAAAACATTCTCCACTATTTGCCCCGTATAAAGCGTATAGTAGATCCCCTTTAGAAACCATTTTAGCCGCTGAATTGTTGTAACCAGCCTGACTTAAGAACAAAACAGTTTTTTGCGAACTGATTTCACCAGAACGGATAAATGGAATTCCTGAAACTGCATAATACGCCTGATTTGATGATGTCGGTGTCCCTCCCGAAAACATCTTAGCAATATCACCGATCCTCGACTCCTTCCATGCTCCAGAAAAACCAGGTAGTCTAGCACCACTAGTAGGGCTAAGAAGGGTCTGCATTAAATACTTCTTTTTCCCTTTCTCTTCCTCAATTCGCTTCTGCTTAACTTCGATTACCTTATCGCATTGCATGAGGATTTCTGCTATGCGGTTCTGCTCGGCCAGAGATGGCCACGCAATTGGCAACCGCATTAGTTCATCATCGGTAATATTCATTCGATCAAACCGAGCGCCATAATTTGCAATTGAATATGCGTATTTATGCCACTGTGCGGATTCTAAATAATAGTGTATAAACTCAGATTCACAGAATTCTTTTCGCGGGGTCAACACAGTATACAAAGGAGATACAATCCCTGTTATTCCGGTATCGTTGCGTTTAAATGGACCATACGGAGCATTTTCGGAGATTCTTGGATTGTATACATAATCCAGCGGGTCTACAACGAAATACCCTTCGGTATTTTCAGAATTAGCAATATCCTTCTCAAAGTACTCAGATTGAGGGATGATTCCGTTTACTGCACTATTTGTAAACACAGTCTTTACACTGTTCCCTTTGTTCTTTTGGTTTTTTTTTGTGAAGATATATGAAAATGGAACATCTTTCCATTCTTCGGGCATCAAATGCCACACCTTCGTGTATCCGGCTGGCACCGCACCATCTTGTACAATAGCCAATAATTTTGCGTTTTCTTCGGTCATATTATGACCTCCTATTTTTCTATCAACATACTGTTGCTTACAGTCCCAGTTCTTTCAGGTATGCATCCATCTTAGCCTCGGCTTCGGCGATTTCCTGTTTCAGTCGGGCAATGTTTGCCTGCACAGCAGCAATATCAATCAATTCTTCCTCTTCAAAGGAATCTACATATCGAGGAATATTCAGATTGTATTCGTTCTCTTTGATTTCATCCAATGTTGCCATATGAACGAATTTGGGTTGCTCGCTGCGGCTGTAGTACGCCTCGACGATAGAGTCAATGTGTTCCTGTCCAAGTTCATTCTGGTTCGTTGCTTTGATATACCGGGGATTACCGTCTTCATCATTTTTACTGGCATCAATAAACAGAATATCTGTGGTGGGACGATTCTTTTTGAACACCAAAATACAAGCTGGGATTGGCGTACCATAGAACAGGTTTTCGGGAAGACCAATAACTGCATCCAACAGATTTTCATCCACTACACGCTGACGAATTCTGCCCTCGGCTGCGCCACGGAACAACACACCATGGGGAGCAACTGCGGCAATTCTGCCATTTACAGACAGGCTGGCAATCATATGAAGCAGAAATGCCCAGTCACCTTTACTTGCAGGAGGCACACCCCAGTCAAAACGGTGGAACTTATCCAGAGAAGCCTCCATTTTAAACTCTTTCTTTCCCTTACCGGAGGATTCTCCGCCGGGATTGAAACCGGATGCCCATTTGTCTTTGGAGAAAGGCATATTCGCAACGATGGCATCGAACAGCAGCAGATTTCCGTCCGCATCCAGGAACACAGGATTGGCAAGAGTATCACCCCAGCCAATCTTTGCATCACGGATTTCGTGGATATACATGTTCATCTTCGCCATTGCTACGGAAGATCCATTGACTTCCTGACCATAGATGGATACTTCTTTGCTGTTCTGCTTTTTCGCAGCCTTAATCAGCAAAGAGCCGGATCCACAAGTTGGGTCGTAAACACGCTCACCGGGCTGCACATTCACGATGCGAGCCATGATTTCGGAAACCGCAGCAGGGGTATAGAAAGATCCCGCTTTCTTGCCGGCCATGCTTGCAAATTGACCAATCATGTATTCATAAGCATCGCCGATGACATCTGCGGGCACCTGACCTTCTTTAATTTCAATCACAGATGGACGAAGATTTAACGGTTCAAAGTCTTCCAGCAGATCACGCAGGATAGCGTTTTTGTGTTCACGGGTGCCAAGAGCGTTTTCGCTGTTGTAATCCACAGAACTCAAAACACCGGCGAGTTGCTGATTGTTGTCTGCTTCAATTTGACGCATAGCCGCATTGATCAGCTGACCGATATTGTCGGCAAAACGCTGCTTGTACAGATCATAGAAAGAACAACCTTCTGCGACCATGAATGGCAAATACTTTTTCTGGCGTTCCAGTCGAATACCGGAATACTGTTTGCTCAGGGCTTCTACGGCATCAGCATAAGAATCACTTAAATACTTGAGAAACATAACCGGCAGGACATAATCTTTATAGTTCGCCGCATCGATGGTATCTCTCAGCGTGTCTGCACCACGCATCAATGCATTTTCGATATCTTTTCTTGTCGTCATCTCAGCGATCCTCCAATGATCTTTTTAATTGTGATTTCAGTCAGCTGCCGTTCCTGATCGATTAAGTCCAAGTACATACGTTCTCTTTTGCGGCTGAGCTCGTCAACTTCGATAGCCCGTCTCTGTGTTTCCATATCCGGCACCTCTATCAAAAGATCCATAATCGTACCAAGTTTTACGGTCCGTTGTGCAGTTCCTCTTTCAATTCTCCTAACGTGCTCTTGGACTTCTTTTTGAGAAAGAGACAAACGTAAGAACTCTGGCGATATGATGGAACGGTCTTTTACCTTCAGTATAGCAAGCTGTGACGGGACAAGCAATTCCTTCCGACTCTCATCTACCACCGTGGGGCATAGAGGAGAAAAAAGGCGTATCAAAACATCTCCGGGAGAGGCAAACCATGCGCTGTTCAGCGACTCGTTCGTATAAAAATCTTCTAGGTCGCTGTCGCTAATATATCCGTCTTCCGCCAATGACCGGAGGGTTAATCTTTTATATCGATAGATGTTGGCTTCGGGGTTTTTGGCTTCTTTTCGGCTCAACACCAAGCCCCCCTGCGCATCAACAAGTCTTGAAATTTGTAGTATCATTTTTAACCCCCAAAATGTAAATGGCCCGCCCACATACGAGCGGGCCATCCCTGCTATCAAGTCTTATGGCTTTCAGGGCAGCAGTAGTAGCAGCCGTCTACCTGGGAATAGTACTTGCGTGCTTCCCGAACGGCGGCCTGAGAGGTAGCGAAGTCGCCTAAGTAGATTCTATTCTCTACATCAGGCAGCCAAGCGCAGGTAGAACGGTGAACCTCGTGGTCACCATTTGGCTGGGCGTTCGTGTTAACGTAGAACCGCATGAGCTTGTCCTCCTTCTTCAAATAGTACAAGCCCCACATTGACAAATCACCAGATGTCTGGTATCATAATCGTGCATAACTATGATTTTGTGTGGGAAGCTCCCGGATACAGCTGCAACTGCTATCTGGGGGCTTTCTTCTTGTCCATGACTATAATACCATATGGCTTGCGAGTTGTCAATAGGTTTTAATTGAAAATCGATGCAATATTGAAATATGACGCACAAAATCGAACAAAGCAGTTAGAGATGGTCTATCAGTCAGCAGATCAATCCAGAGGATTGTATTCAGTTACTGCATCAAGATACTTCGCAGGATCGCCGTTCAATATCAGCTCGGCATATGCTACCGGGTCATTGTAGATCAGCCAGTCCAGCTCAGAACGCTGATACATATTATCGGCAACCTCGTTCTCTACGGCGGTGCAGTCGATAGAGATCAGCGTGCCATCTGTCAGTCGAAGCTCCACACAGGCGGTATCCATGTTGAACGCACATGACAGGATTTTCATTGTTCTTGCCTCCTTAACCTTTCGGTATTTTTCTTTGCCAGTTCACTTGCCGCCTTTCGGCGCTCCTCTGAGTAAGGGGCGGTCAGCTTGAATCCGAAGCGCCCCTTATTGACCTCAAAAGTCAGACAGCCGTTTCCGTCATTGTCTATCAATCGGCACTCGGAGGGATAGTTCCCGACATAGTCGGTGAGCCTGTTTTTGAGTGAGGTATTGTAGGTGCAGACCTCGATCATGGTGTCTGCTTCGGTAAAATAGATGTTGGTTGCTTTCTGTTTCTTGGAAAGACCTGTTTTCATAAAACCTCCTGATTTTCATGAATATTTATCAGCTCTACACCTGTAAAAGTAGGCTGATTTTCGGATAGGGAGCGTCCATACGATTGGGCATCGTTTGGAACACTCCCATTGGACAAAACGCGTTTTTTTCAGATCTACACGGGGATTATCGGGCATCGTCCCAATTTCAGATTTTACTGCGGTGGGGATTAAAGATGTGCCACAGATTGTTGCGCTCAATAGCTGTCTCGTAGCTGCGAATTTTGGAACGCAGGCGATCATTTTCCTGTTCCAATTCTGCGGTGCGGATTTTGCCACGGACGGACTTGTATTCCGACAATTCGGAAGTTAGCGCCGAAATCTGTTGTTTCAGCGAAGTGATCTGCGCTTTCAGTTCTCCAATCAGCTTGTTTGCGGCATCCAGTGCCTTTTGTAGTTTGGATTCCCGGTGTTCCTGCGCATAATATTTCTTAGCGGCAGCTGCCAGCGTTTCATACTCCGATTTTGCCAGAGAGACCCTTGACGAGGAAAGCACTACGGGCTTTGCTTCGATTTTCTCAATGCTCTCAATGTCGGTTTTCTTCTGTGTACGCTTCTCGATTTCTCTGTCCAGAGCCTTTGCCTCAGCAGCTTTCTGCTGTGCCTGCTGCGTTAGATCGGTAAGGCGTTCCTGTTCAGCCTGTACCTTGAACTGTGTCACGGTCAGGTGTTCCTCGGTGCTGCCACGTTCGCCACGCTCCACATCGGTGTAACCGGCGGCGCGCATGGCATTGAAGAAATCATCCTGGAGGACGCTGTAGGATTTTTTCAAAATCGGTTTGCACTTTGCGGTCAGCATGGGATTTCCATTCTCATCCAGAGAGGGCTGGGACTGCCACTTCTTACTGCTGCTGACCTGCATGATGGTTTCCTTTACGGTGCCGACCAGTGATTTGTCCTTGCAGCGTTTGCTCCATAGAATCTGTTTTTCAACAACCGGAATGTACACAACATGGAGATGGTAGTGGTAAACATCCTCGCCCAGGGCTTCGGACATTGCCCGGTTCCGTTCGTCTGCATGCATCACAGAGGAGAGAATGTACTGCTCACCACCCACGATCTCCACGGCGGCTTTATAGGCATCAGCGTAGAATTGTTTTGCAAAATCATAGCCGCCGTGGTTGTAGAAGTAAGCGGAGTTCACATCAAAGACCAACTCGCCGTAGAGCTTGGCATCGTCTTTCAGACCACGGATGGAGATGACGCCATCAGCCTTCATCTGTTCAAGCATTTCTGTGTAGCTGCCGGTGGGTGTTTTGAAATGAACATTGTAGGACAGGCGCTCCGGTACGATATCCGGGTTTGTGTAAGATTCTTTTTCGCGCTCGTTGTGCTGTTGCGCGTTGGTGATTTTGGAAGCTGTCAGATTTTTGTTTCGTGCTATGGTACGGTCAATCCCGTCGTTTCTTGCCATAGGGCTCCTTTCTGCTTATTTTTCAGCGGTGAGATTAGGAAAACGGAGAGAACGGCACTTTTTCAAAGTGTAATAACCCACTATGATACTTTCATCCGGGGGCTGCAAAGTATCGTGGGCTCTCCGAGGGGCACCGGGGAATGCGGCACTTGCGAGTGCCTCTGGGCGGCTTGCAGGTGGGATATAAACTGCAAATCCGCCTACGGACAACGGTAATCTCCAAAAAAAGTTTTTTCAATCACCGCCGTCCGTCGCCTGAGAGAAAAATCAAAATTCTCTCTCAGGTTTGTCCACGATGAACTCTGCGGATTTCATCGTGGGGACGGAGGATGCGTGGAGAGCGTGATGGTTGTGACGATTGTGACGGTATTTCTGATACCGACCTCGGTGCCGTTTTAATCGTCACAACCGTCACCAATCGTCACACAGATATTCTCGTCAGGCTAATGGCGCTGCCTGTGCGGGTGCGCTTCATGGCGTATTCAATGCCGTACTCGTTCAGCAAATCACCGGCTTTGACATTGAGCCTGCGGGTCAGGATATTCGGCTGAATGTCCTCTCCAAGCAGAGCCACAAGCTCTGTTGCGCTGCCGCTCCATACCGGGCTGTCCTCCGTAATCACAGCGGCAATCTTCTCCAGTAAGGGGTCGGGCGGTTTCTTCCAAAGTTCGGTTTCCGCATGGTCGAGCTGCCAAATCAGCTTCTCCGTGTCCCTTGTCAGATGAAGCTTTTGGTCAGGCTGATCTCTGCCGACGATTTCCAGGGCAGCACTTAGATCGGTGCGCTTCTCCTTTTGCAGAAGGAATGCTCCGTCTGCACAGCCAAGC
>ULXP01009360.1_pt1 | contig 17272 bp, 10 predicted proteins | sample 1961351 | NCBI WGS metagenome assembly ULXP01 (sample SAMEA4835840, study PRJEB28245) | human gut metagenome | biome: gut microbiome; material: fecal sample | place: Denmark | collected 2008 | reverse complement strand
CACTGGGCGGGCGCTGCCAGCTGGGCGCGGCTCAGCAGCACGCGGCCCGCGTTCATGGTCTCGGAAGCCAGCAGGTACTCTGCCTGCGGCGAAAGCGTTTCCGGCAGCAGGGCATCCACAATGGCGATGACGCTGCCCAGCTGATACCACCGGTCCAGCGGGTCGTCCCGCAGGATATCGAAAAACTCGTCCACGTCAAAGATGCCGCTGGGCTCCACCACCACCCGGTCAAAGCCGCGCATGGCCATGGCGATGAGCTTGGTGCGCATCCGGCGCTGGTGGGTGTCGCAGTCGCAGCCGCCGCTGATGGTCTCCACATCGCAGCCGGGGCCCAGCACCTCCTGCACCAGCATGGCGTCCACGTTCACCGCGCCAAAGTCGTTTTCCAGAATGCACACCTTATGCCCCTGCTGTACAAGGTACCGCACATAGCGGCGCAGAAAGGTGGTCTTGCCTGCGCCCAAAAAGCCGGTGATGAGATCCACCTGAACCATATCTTTTTACCTCCGTTGCAAAAACCCTCCCAGCGCCGCAGCGCCCGGGAGGGCATATATTTCAGTCTTTTTTCCGGCGCTGCAACTCCCGGATGATCGCAGCCGCTTCCGGCGCGATATCCCCCGGCACAATGGCCGGGCGTGCCAGAAAATAGCCCTGCAAAAGGTCTGCGCCCAGCTCGATGACCGTGCGCAGCTCGGCGGCGGTCTCCACGCCCTCGGCAACGATCTTCATGCTGCGGGGGTGGGCGTAGGCCACCACATTGCGCAGGATCTGCTGCTTGTCCGGCGAGGTGTCGATGCCACGGATGATGGTAATATCCACCTTGACGAACCGGGGTGCAAGCTGCAATAGCGTATTCTCGTTGGAATAGCCGCTGCCGTAATCGTCCAGTGCAAACATCCCGGAAAAGCCCGGTGCATTGCGCTTTCTCTCCAGTGCTTCGTAGTCGATTTCTTCCTCTTCGGTGATCTCGACGACCATGCGGCGGCACAGCTCGTGCCAATGGCTGTTTATATATTTGCCGTCCTCATGCGACAGGCAGGTGTTGGCGATGGAGTTGACAAAGAGCATGGCATCCCCGGACACGCTGCCCGCCCGGCACAGGCTGTCGAAGGTCTCCAGCGCCTTGGTAAAGGTGATGCGCTCGATCTCGTACAGTGCGCCCTGCTCCCGCGCCAGCTTCATGATGGTGGCCGGGGAGCGCAGGGTGGGCAGGTCGGAGCGCATCAGCGCCTCGTAGGCGACTACCCTGCCGCTGCGCGCCGAGAAGATGGGCTGGAAGCAGTAGAACACCTGCGCGTTGCTGAGCAGCTGCCGGAACTCCCTGCGGGTGCGCTCGGCGTAGGCTTCGCGGTTGTACACCCCGATGTCAAACTCCTCCACCCGGCCCTTGTCGGCGTGCTTGACCTGATACATGGCAAAGTCGGCGTATTTTTTCAAGGTCTCCCAGTCCTGCCCATCGTCCGGGTACCACGCGATGCCGCCGGAAAGGCTGATGTGCAAAGCGTTGCCGCTGGGCAGCAGCGCCACGCTCTGCTGCATGGCATTGGTCAGGCAGTCGATCTTTTCCCGCACTGCGTCCCGGCTGCGGTAGCCGTGGAACAGCACAAGGAACTCGTCGCCGGAAAGGCGGGCGCACACCGTCCCGGCGGGGGTATTGTCCCGCAGGCACTGACCGGTGCGGCGGATGTACCGGTCGCCCCAGTCGTGGCCGTAGGTATCGTTGATGTGCTTGAGGTTATCCAGATCCATCATCATCAGCGCCGCTACGCCCATGCGCTCCGGCGCGGCGAACAGCTCCGTGCACACCCGGTTGAAGGCCTGCCGGTTGTACAGCCCGGTCAGGATATCGTGATCGCGCTCGTGCTCGATGCGCTTCCGTTCCAGCACGGCGGCGGTCACGTCCTCGGCAAGGCCGATCTTGGCGTGTCCCTCGATGGTGCTGCGCAGCATGATGTACCGCACCCCGTCCGGCTGCTGAATGGTCAGCAGTTCGTCGCCCTCGGCGGTGTGGTCACAGGGATTCTTTTCCCGGATGCCCTTGAGCACCTCCTCAAAGCGGCGCACGCTCAGCGGCTCGCCCTGCATCTCGGGCTTGCCCAGCAGGGAGAAGAAATTATCGGTCACAAACACGCTGCCGGTGTCGGTGCGCAGCTCGTAGCCGCCGATCTCCACACTGGCCATATCCATGATGCGCAAAAATTTGGTGGAGTTGGTCACCAGCTCCCTGTTCAGCTCGGTAATGGTCTCGGCAAAGCGGTCCACCTCCCGGATGGCGGTGCGGGACAGGCGGGGGAAGGTCTTTTTCTCCTGCGCGTCTATCACCTCGCGGTACAAACGGTTGATGGGTCTGGCCAGCCGTGCCGAGATCAGCAGGCTGCCCAAAACGCTCAGCACCAGCGTGAACAGTAAGGTAGCCAGCAGCACCTCGCGCACCCGGTCGGAAAAAGCCAGCAGCACCGACTGTTCCATGGTACCGGCCAGAAACCACTTTTCGGCGGCAAAGGGCGCGTTACGGTTATACACCTGCAGCGGCTCCAGCACCATATAATAGCGCTGATCGTTCAGCTCCACCCAGTTGCCGCCGCTGCCGTCGCTGCGGCAGTTCAAAACGCCCAGCGGTGCATCTGCCGTTACCAGATCCTCGCCGGAGGTCACGGTCTTGCGCAGGGAGAGCACGCCGTCCGTCAGCGCATCATCGGTAGTGGTCACGATAAAATAGGTGCCTGCCTTGTCCTCGTCCAGCTCGGTGAAGGGCAGCTTTGTTTGCAGATAGTCCGTGAGCAGTTCCACGCCCACCACGCCGTATACCGTGCCGTCCGGCAGGATCAGCGGCATGGAGTAGGCAATGGCGTGCCGGTCGTCCCCTGCCAGACAGTAGGAGTTGGTGGTCCAGCGGCCATAGCTTTCCGCCGAAAGGCTGGCACCGCTCTTATACGCGGTCTGAAACACCGTGCGCAGGATGCCGCCCTTGGTATCTCCCTGATAGGGGAAAGCGGGCTGCCAGCCCTTATCCGTGCCGATGGCCAGTTCTTTTACCACTGTGGCGCTGGCGCGTTCCAGCAAAAGGTCGCTGTTGCGCTCCGAAGGGCGGGCGTCCGGGTCCATATCCCGCAGGTAGATGCCGGGCATTTTTTTGCCCACCTCGCAGGTGTCCAGATCATGGGTGTTCAGGATGAGAAAGATGCCGGTCACCTGCTTTGTGCGCAGGGTGTCCAGAAGCTGCGGGGCAAGCGCTACCAGTAAAGCATCGCTCTGCTCGCTGCTGTTATCCAGCGTATCCAGCGAGATATCGCCGCTTTTCAGCAGCTGCTGGGTGGTGGCGGTGATCTGCTCGCTCAGCTGATCCAGATCCTCCGCGTTCCGCAGGATCTCCTGCACATAGCTGGCGCGGTTGCGCACCCGCATGGTAAGCAGATCCTTGGCGTTTTCGTCCAGCTGCCCGGTCACGTTGACGGCAAGGATGCTGGCGACCGCCATCAGCAGCTCCACCACCAGCACCAGCATCATGGTGGCAAAAATATTGTAGAACACGGTTCTTTCCGGTCTGTTTTTCAAGCGCTGCCGCTGGCGCTCTTTCCATGCGTCAAACATCGCCCTGCCCCCTTTCCGTCTTTTTTGCGGGCGGTCAGCCCTCGTACTGCTGTAACTGTGCAAGGGTGGCCTGATACCACGCCTCAAAATAGTCGTCGGTCAGAAACTCTGCCATGGCTGCTTCCGCGCTCTGGCCTGCGGCGATGCGTTCCAGCACCGTGTCCCGGTCGGCACTGGCCTGATCGCCGATGCTGTATTCCAGTATCTTGCGGACTGCATTGCCGCCTGCAAAGGCCGTAGGGGTGTACAGCTCGTTTTCGCGCACCGTTTTCACCGCGCCGGAAAGGGTCTGCTCCATATTGTCGGTCAGTTCCAGCCCGCTTGCGCGGATGGCGTCCATGTCGTTGGCGGCGGTTGTCACCGGCAGATAGCCCGACTCCACCGCGAAAGCGATGTTATTCTGCGGCTCGGTGAACCACTTTAAAAAAGTGACTGCGCCGTTGATCTCGGCCTCGGTGCCGGTGGTGACCACCATGCCGGCTCCCTGCTGCACCGCCACCTTTTCGCTCCCGGCAAACCGAGGCGCAGGCAGTACCTTCATCTCGATATCGTGGACCTGATTGTCCCCGGGCATCACCTGCTTCGGGAAGAAGGTGGCACTGGCACAGGAGCCTACACAGCCCAGCAGTGCGCCGGTTTTTACGTCATCGCTGCGGAAGCGGCCATTCGCAGCAAAATACCCCTTGACCAAGGGCACATAGTAGTTATCCCACAGTTTGCGCACCACATCATGGTCAAAGTGCAGGGTCATTTTGCCGTTGTGCACTTCAAAAATTTCGCAGCCCAGCTGCTTTGCGCCCACAATCATATAGTTTGCCATCGCGTCCCGACCAAACAGCGCCTTGCCGCCGGACCAGTTATAGTACTGCTCGGCCACCGCCGTCACGCCCTCCATGGTGGAAAGGGCACCGTAACGCACAAAGGTCTCCTTTGAGAACCGCTGCCAGTCGGTATCGTTAAAGAACATCAGTTCGGTGGATTTTGCCACCGGAAAAATTTTTATGCTGCCGCTGCCGTCAAAATCGCCCTCGGTGATATAGCCGGGCACAAAGGCGGCCTTTTCATCCTCGGTCAGGTAGTCCTTCAGGTCCACCACCATGCCCATCTGGTCCAGTTTATAAGCGGTATCCGCGTAGGCGGCAAAAATGGTGGGCATCTCCGCAGAGCCCACCTTGCCCTCGGCAGCGTCCATCACGTTGGCTTCCAAGTCGTTCACCGTGCCCTGACTGGAGCCGGACACCCGGATGCCCTTTGCCTTGCCGATGGTCTCGTTGAAGGTGCTCACAAGGCGGTTGAAGCTTTCCAGCTGGTCGCCGTTGTAGTAGTTCCAGACCGTGATATCGGTCACTTCTTTTTTGCTCATTTTTGCATCACAGCCGGACACGGCCAGTGCCGCTGCCGAGACCGCAGCCGCCGCCAGAAAGCTGCGGCGCGAGATCTTGTTCTTCATCTTGTCAATACCCTCCCGGCGTACGCAGGCGCATTTTACGCCATGGTATACTATTTTATATAATACCACTGTTTCCGGCATAGTGTAAACTCTTTCTTAAAAAATCTGGTAAAAAAGTGCAGATGACGAATTTTCGTCTTATTTTTTGGTGGTTTTGTCAAGGTGTGTCTCCCCCCGTGAAAACAAAAAATCGGACAGCCCGCAGACTGCCCGACTTTGTATTTTTATGGGAGGGGTGCAACTGCCGTTTTCGGTTACGTCCCTGCCCTGTGAAAATGGGATAGCGGAGCGTCCGCAGACGCTCCGCTATCCCGAAGTAAAAATAATTATTCCTCTAAAGATGGCCAAAGCACAAGCGGCGGCCATTTTTGATTGTCCCGCATTACATCCGTATCCGCTGCGCGGCGCGGGCGATGGAGGCAAGCAGGGTCACAAGGCGTTTTTCGTCCATCTGACCGCAGTAGCTGGTAAAGGTGTAGTAACACCCCTGTACACAGAAGGAAAGCACCACCTTGCGCACTACGTCTGCCTCAAAGGTGGGGTCGGTCTGGGCGATGCACTGGCACATGGCCTGCTCCACCCGGTTGATGAACAGCCCCTGCCGGGAGCCGGAGAACAGCACGCTGATCTCGGCCTGATGCGCGGTGAAGGCGCGGAACATCTCCCGCGTCAGCCACTCGGTACGCTCGCTCACATCGCTGGCGGTCAGGCGGGGCAGACTTTCCACCACCGCGTGCACCATCTCGTCCTCCATGGCGTTGGCCAGCGCATAGATATCCTGATAATGGGCGTAAAATGTGGATTTATTGATGCAGGCGCGGTCGCACAGCTCCTTGACGCGGATCTTCTCCACCGGCTTTTCGCGGCGCAGCTCCATAAAGGCTTCTTTGATGGCGCGCTCGGTCTTTTCAATGCGGATATCCAGAAAACCCACCTCTTTTGCATTTTTGTTGATTTTCCAACATTTTTCCGGTTTTGCGGATAGACAAGCCCCGCAAGCCTTTTTATACTGGGTATAAGCGGAGCAGGGTCACTCCTTGCGGTACAAAAGCCCCTGCTGCTCCAAAGCATCGCGGATACGGGCAAAGGTGTCCTTGTCCGGGCAGCGCAGGGTGTGCAGGTGCACGCCGCCGGTCATGCGGCTCAAAAGGCTCTCGGGCGCATCCGCAGCCTGACGGATAAAGTTGTCCACATCGTACCGGTTGCACAGGTTCAACGTGGCGCGGATCTCGCCGTAAAGGCTGTTTTCCACCGCCACATCCACCACCGTGCCGCCCTGATCTACCACGGTGTACAGCTCCCGGCGCATCTCCTCCTGCGTGCGGTGCACACAGGCCAGAATGCCGGTATAGCCTTTCTCCGCCGGGTGCAGCTGGTAGCCCCGGGGGGTGGCATCGATCTGCGCCCCGCCGGCGCGCAGCAGCGCCACATCCCCTACCACGATCTGCCGCGACACCCCCAGTTCTGCCGCCAGCGTGCTGGCGCTTAAGGGGGCACCGGCGCTGTTCAGCCGGGTCAGGATGCGTTCTCTGCGCTGTGCTGCATTCATAGGGGGTCAGGCTTCCTTTCCGTAAAACGACTTTTCTCTCCTTATTGTAGCAAAACGCGGCAAAATGTGCAAGGTTATTCCAATCTCAGCTTTCTGAACAAAGGCTTCCCCCGGAAGGGGGAAGCCTATCCCCAAAGGGTAAAGGCTTTCGCTCCGGTCACGCCGCAGGCGTTGCTTTATTCCACCCGCAGCAGGGTGGCGTAATTGGAGGGCAGCTGCACCTTCATGCGGTTCCACTCGGTAGAGACCAGCACCTCCTGCGCGCCCACGGTGTCCGCCAGCAGGTCGGTGACCTTGGCGGTTTCCACCGGCAGCTGGAACTCCAGCTGTGCGGGGGTATCGCCGTTGTTCAGCACAGCCACCACGGCCTTGCCGTCCAGCACACGGGCAAAGGCGTAGCACTGGGTGGTGAGCTGCAATTCTTTTACCTCGCCGTAGGTCATTTCCGGCAACTCAGCCTTGCATTTCCCCAGAACTTTGTATACACTGGTAACAGGATTTGTACGTTCTGCATCAGCGTAGTCGCTGAGCTCCAAGCAGGGACGCAGCGGCCAGTCGCTGCCCCACTCCTTTTTGCCCTCGATGCCGAACTCTGAGCCGTAGTAGATGGACGGAATGCCCCACAGGCTGTACACCAGAATGGCGATATGCCGGATGTGCTCCCGGTTGCGCAGCTTGTTGGGCAGGCGCTCCACATCGTGGTTATCCGAGAAGAGATACAGCCGGGTGTCGTGGCACAGCCCCTGCAGCCGGCGCATGGTGTGGGCAATTTCAAAATAGTTATGGTCGTTGTGGCCGCTCCACAGGCCCTTGTGCAGCTCGTAGTTGGTGACCGAGTGCAGCATTTCCGGGTTTGCCCAGCGGCTGTAATCGCCGTGGATGACCTCGCCCATCAGCCAGAACTCCGGCTTTACCTCGTTTGCCAGACGGCGCAGCCCCCGCATGAAGTCGAAATCCAGCACATCGGCTGCATCCAGACGGATGCCGTCGATGTCGAACTGCTCCACCCAGAAGCGGACGGTATCATAATGGTACTGCTGCACCTCCGGGTTGCGCTGGTTCAGCTTGACCAGCAGGTTGTAGCCGCCCCAGTTGCCGTAGCTAAAGCCATCGTTATACTCGTTGTTGCCCCAGAAGTTCACATCGCAGAACCAGTCCTTATAGCGGGCGTTCTCGCGGTTTGCCTTCAGGTCCTGGAACGCGAAGAAATCGCGGCCCACATGGTTGAACACGCCATCCACAATGACCCGCTGCCCGCGGGCGTGGCAGGCTGCCACAAAGGCCTTGAACTCCTCGTTGGTGCCAAGGCGGCGGTCCACCAGACGGTAGTCGATGGTATCGTAACCGTGGGAGCCGCTTTCGAACAGCGGGCCGATGTAGATGGCCGTGCAGCCAAGTGCTGCCGCGTGGGCTGCCCATGCTTCCAGCTTTGCAAAAGCGCCCGGGGTGGGCTGGCCGTCGTTTTCGTGCGCACAGCCGCACAGCCCCAGCGGATAGATGTGATAAAATACTGCTTCGTCATACCAAGCCATGATCATTCGCTCCCGTTCTATTGCTTAAAAAGTTGCGCCGCTTGCACGGCAGTAGCAACAGTATACCACAAGATTTGGCAAATATGTGAAAATTTGCCGATTTTTGTCAAGATTTGCTAAGATTATCGGCTATCATGCCGGTAAACAGCCGTTTTTCTTGGATAGTTTGCCCAAACAGCCTTGTATCAACCGGCGCACATCGCCGGTCAACATAGAGAAGTAAGGAGATCTTTGCATGAATTACCCTGTGATCCCCCGCACGTTTTTCAGTGGCGACTGCTTCGATGCCTACCGCATTCTGGGTGCGCACCCCTGCACCGACCCGAACGGCGCCGAGGGCTGGCGCTTTGCCGTGTGGGCACCCGGTGCCACCGCCGTGGAAGTGTGCGGCGGCTTTGACGGCTGGGAGCGCGGCGTGCCCATGGAAAAAGCCGACACCGGCGTGTGGAGCGCCTTTATCCCCGGCCTTGCGGAGGGAGATCTGTATAAATACCGCGTGCATGGCGCGGACGGCAGCACCGTGATGCGCAGCGACCCCTACGCCTTTGCCACCGAGCTGCGCCCCGGCACTGCCAGCAAGCTGACAAAGCTGGATTTTGCCTTTGACGACACCGCGTGGATGGAGCGGCGGGATAAATGCCGCAACCGCCCGCTGAACATCTACGAGCTGCACGTCGGCAGCTGGAAGCACAAGCCCGGCGCAACCCGACCGGACGGTTCGGACGGGTGGTACAACTACGAGGAGCTGGCGCGGGAGCTGATTCCGTGGCTGCTGGAGCACCACTTTACCCATGTGGAGCTGCTGCCGCTGGCAGAGCACCCCTTTGACGGCAGCTGGGGCTACCAGACCACCGGCTATTTCTCGGTGACCAGCCGCTACGGCACCCCCGCCCAGTTTGCGGGCTTTGTCAACGCCTGCCACCGCATGGGTATTGGCGTCATCATGGACTTTGTGCCGGTGCACTTTGCCGCCAACGCCGACGCACTGGCAAAGTTTGACGGCACCCACCTGTATGAGTACGACAGCGACGTGGGACAGAGCGAGTGGGGCACCTGCAACTTCAACTACTACCGCCGGGAGGTGTGCAGCTTTCTGAGCAGCGCCGCCGGGCTGTGGATGGACGTCTACCACTGCGACGGCATCCGCATGGACGCCATCTCCCGGGCCCTGTACTGGCAGGGCGACCCCAACCGCGGCGTGAATCAGGGCGCGGTGAACTTTTTGCGCAGCCTGAACCACGGCCTGAACGAGCGCTGGCCCACCGGCATCTATATGGCGGAAGACTCCACCAACTTTTTAAAGGTGACCGCCCCCACCCGCTACGAGGGCGTGGGCTTTGACTACAAATGGGACATGGGCTGGATGCACGACACGCTGGACTACTTTGCCACCCCCTTCGGCGAGCGCCCGGGCTGCTACGGCAAGCTTTTGTTCAGTATGCACTACTTCTACAACGAGCTGTATCTGCTGGCGCTGAGCCACGATGAGGTGGTGCACGGCAAAAAGACCATCATTGACAAGCTGTGGGGCAGCTACGCGGAAAAGTGCGCCCAGCTGCGCACCCTGTATTTTTATATGTATACCCATCCCGGCAAAAAGCTGAACTTTATGGGCAACGAGCTGGCACACTTCCGGGAGTGGGACGAAAAGCGGGAGCTGGACTGGAATTTGCTGGAATACCCCTTCCACGATGCCTTCCAGAAGTACTTTGCAAACCTCTGCCGCATCTACGCCTCCGAGCCCGCCCTCTACGATGGCGAGTACAACCCGGACTGCTTTGAGTGGGTGGCAAACGAAAGCTGCGCCGAGGGCGTGTACGCATGGCTGCGCAAGGGGCGCGGGCAGAACCTGCTCTGCGTCATGAACACGCAGGACCACGCCCACAAAAAGTTCCCCCTGTACCTCAAGTTCCCCTGCAGCGCAGAGCTGGTGCTGGACACCGAGGCCGGCACTTGGGGCGGCGTGCACAAGGCGCACCGCAAGCAGAGCTTCCACACCACCGACGGCGGCGTGTTCGGCAGGGACTACACCCTGACGCTGGACCTGCCCGCCATGGGCAGCTATCTGCTGCGGCTTACCCCGGAAGCCCCCAACCCGGACGCCGCCCGCCTGAGCGCCAACAGGGCGCTAGCGCAAAAGCGCAAGGCGGCAAAGGCTGCTAAGGCTGCTGCGGAAGTTTCCGATAAGTAATATTTATGCAAAAATGTCCCGTCTGCTTTGAAAGCGGCGGGACATTCTGCATTTTTCGCCGCCGGGGTGCTGGACAGTGCCCCGGGGAGTTGTTATACTGTAGGGTGTGAAACTTTGCAAGGAGGGCTCTTGTTCCATGTCCGAACCCATTACAAAGCCCCGCGTTTCTGCTGCGGCGAAAACTGCGCTGGTGCTGGCTGCAGCGGCAGTGCTGCTGGCCGTTTTTGCGCTGGCTGCGCCCGGCAGCAGGTTGTTTTTTCCGCTGGTGAGCCTGTGGTGCAATCTGGCACTGTTTGCCTGTGTGCTGCTGGTGCTGCGGGTGGCGGGGGTAAAGCTTGACCTGTTCCACAAAGCAATCATTGTTGGCCTGTGGGCGGCGGCGCTGGTCTATTTTTTCTGGGCGCTTGGTCGCCGCAGCTTTGTTTACATCTGGGATTATTTCAACTATATCAGCAAGCAGTACAGTGCCGAAGCCGCCTTTTTGCAAAGCCCGGCGGCGGGTTTCCAGTACATCTTCGGCTCCTTTGCCGAGGACTACACCAACTTCATCACCCTGTTTCTGGAGTTTCCCTTCTGCCTGAGTGACCACACCGGCGACAGCTTTGCCTTTTGTCAGGTGTTCAGCGTTCTGCCCATGCTGCTGGTGCTGCTGGCAGGGCTTACCATCAAGGTGGGGCAGATGCTGCGGGTGAAAAACCGCTTCTGGTACTTCCTCATAGGCTTTTCGTGGTGCATCACCTTCCCCTTCCTGCGCATGAGCGCCATGCTCAGCCAGCCGGACTGGTTCGGGCTGATCTTCGGCTTCAGCATCCTGCTGCTCACGCTGGACTTCCGGTTTGAAAAACTGGAGCCGGTGCGCTTTTGCCTTTTGTTTGCCGCCACGGCAGCTATCATCCTCTCCCGCCGGTGGTACTTATACTTTGTGGTGGGCTACTACTTTGCCTACGCGGTGCTGGTGCTGGTAAGCAGCGCGCGCACTGCCCGCGCCGGGCAGAAAAAGCAGGCGCTTTTGCAGGTGCGCAATCTCGTGCTGTTCGGCCTGATGAGCATGGTGGCCATGCTGATCCTGCTGTGGCCGATGGTCAGCCGCATCCTCGCTTACAGCTACGCCGAGCGCTATTCCTACTATAACGGCGGCGGCTTTGTGGCCGAGATCTCGCTGCACTTCTTCCGCATGGGTCTGATGAACCTTGTGCTCGTGGGCATGGGGCTGTGGTTCAGCCTGAAAAAGCGCAAAATGCCCGCACTGCCTTGCCTTGCCGGGCTGGAGATCCTGCTGAGCATGCTGCTGTTCACCCGCATCCAGAACACCGGCTCTCACCAGATGCTGCTGTTCCTCCCGGGGTGGTTTCTCCTGTTTTTGCTGGGTGCAGCGGCGCTGGCGGAGGGCATCAGCCGCTTCCGGGCGGCAAAGGTCGTGTTCTGGGTGTTCACCCTCGTGTTTGCCACCTCGGTGCGCTGCTCTCCCCTGACCACCATTGCCCTGCCGGGCTTTCTGGTGGATCACTTCCCCCTCAAGGCGACGTCGGAGTTCGTCCGGCTGGACAAGCTGATCTACGACCGCAAGGATCTGCCGCAGATCAAGGCCATTGCCAACTGGATCGACACCCACTGCGCCGAGGGTGAGCTCAGCTACATGATCCCCCACGATATGCTGTACTGCCCGGATCACTTCAAGAACTGCCTTCTGCCCGAAATGCCCATCAACGATAAGCTGGCCTTCGGCTTCTCGGTGCCGGGCACCCACAACTTCCCCATGCAGTTCTTCGAGGCAAAATATGTCCTTACCGCCGACCCCTTCCCCCAGACCTTTGTGGGCAAGGGCGAACTTTCCCACAAGCTGAACGAGAGGTTCCTTGCGGTGCGGGAGCAGTACTTTACACAGGAAGCCACCTTTGATATGGGCAACGGCACCACCTTTACGATATGGCGGCGCACCGCAAGCCCCACCCGCGCCGAGGTGGAGTACTACCTGAGTGCCTTCAAGAAAGAGGATGCCCAGTACCCGGAGATGTTCTCCCAGATCGCAGAAAGCTGGCTGGCCGCCCGCGGGCTGTAACGCCGCTTTTATAAAAAGGAGTGTTCGACTATGGAACAGACTGCAAACACCATGCCCGCTGCCGCCTTAGGGCAGTACAAGGGGCTTGCCTTCACCCGCCGGGTGCGCCCGGTATCGGAAAAGGCCGTGGACGCGGATATCGCCAACATGGCGCGTGTCCATGCGCCCTTTGTGCCCACTGGCGACCCCGCCGCCCGCGGGATGCGTGTCACGCTGGATTTCGAGGGCTTTCTGGAGGGGGCTTCCATCCCGGACAGCCGGATGGAAAATGTGACCGTGGTGCTGGGCACCGGGCAGCTGATGCCCGCCGCAGAAGAAGCGGTGTACGGCCACTGCGCGGGCGAGACTTTCCGCTTCGACTTCACCTACCCCGCCGACTTCCGGGTGCCGGAACTTTCCGGCAGGACGGCGCAGTTTGAGATCTGCCTGCACACGGTAGAGCGCAAGCAGGTGCCCCCGGTGGACGATGCCTTTGCCAAGGCACAGGGCTTTGCGGACTTGGAAGCCCTGCGGGAGAGCCTGCGGGAGAAAAAGCGCCTTTCCCACGAAGCCAACGCCGACCGCATTGCCGGGGCGGCGCTGCTGGATATGGCGGGGGCAAACCTGACCGTGGAACTGCCCGCAGAGCTGCTGGCGCAGAACGCCGAGTACCAGATGACCCAGCTGCGCCAGCGGCTGCGCAAGAGCCATATAACCATGGAGCTCTACTGTAAAAGCGCCGGGCTGACCCCGGAGCAGGTGCGGGAGGGCTACCGCAAAGAGGCCGAGCGCCAGCTGCGGGCAATGCTGGCAGTGCGCGCCATTGCCGAAGCCGAAAAGATCACCGTGACCCAGCAGGAGGTGGACGCCGAGATCGCCCGCCTTTCCAAGCTGCACGACACCCCGGAAGAAGAGATCCGCAAGGTGCTGAGCCGGGACGCCATCGCCGCCGCCGTGACCAACCAGAAGGTGCAGCGTTTCCTGCTCGACCACGCCGCCCTTACCTCTGTTGTGGAAAAGGAGTAAGACCATGGGCTTTTTTACCAGAACTGCAATGGATGCCCTGATGAAGACCAGCCATCCCGAGATCAACCGCCGTCAGTGCTGGAATTTGCACCCTCACCGCAAGCCCTGCACGACCTGCAAGGACATCTGCCCCTACGGCGAGGAGATCTTTACCCGCCCGAACCTTGTCAAGGACTGGGATCCCTGCATCGACTGCGGGCTGTGCGTTTCCGCCTGCCGCAGCGGCTGCATTGCGCCCTCGCCGGAGCAGGTGCAGCGGGATACCGCCGCAGCGGATTCCGACAACGATACCATCTGGATCGGCTGTGAAAAATCCACCCGCAAGAACACCGTGGTGCGCAGCTGCATCTGTGCCCTCTCGTGGGAGGCGCTGGCGTATCTGGCGCTGAACAAAAAGATCGTGCTGGATCTGACCCCCTGCGGGCAGTGCGAGAACGACCTGTGCGCCGAGCAGCTGCGTAAGGAACTGACCCGCCTTGTGGACTTTTTCGGTCAGCCGATGTTTGAAGCGCGGTTCTCGCTGGCGTATGAGGAAAAGGAGTACCCCTACCATGTGCAGGAGCTGACCCGCCGCGAGATGCTGGAACAGGTGAGCCACGGCTCCAAGAGCGGCACCAAAAAGCTGCTGCAAATGCTGCCCGGTCTGCGCAGCGAGGAGGACAGCGGGGTGGACTTCCGTCTGCTGCTGCACCAGCGCACAAAGCAGCTGAAAGCCGCCATGGAAACGCCCCTGCAGTACGGCTACTATATGCCCAAGTTCACCGACAACTGCTTTGGCTGCGGCCGGTGCGAAAAAGCCTGCCGCGCCAACGCTTTGAAGTTTGAGGAGATGCCCAACGGCCAGACCCGCATGGTGCTTACCCCGTGGAAGTGCAGCGAGTGCGGCGTGTGCATGAACGTATGCTCCAACAAGGGCTTTGACGGCATGAAGCTGTACCAGCTGACCACCCTTGGCCCCGTGGTGCTGCACAAATGCACCAAGACCCTGTGCAAGCAGTGCGGCAAGCCCATTGCCCCGGACAGCGCCGAGGGACTGTGCTCGGTGTGCCGCATCAAGGCGCGCACCCAAAAGCGTCAGGAAGAGGCCCGTCAGCGCGCCGAACAGCTGAAGGCCGAACGCGCCGCCAAGGCCGCCGAGGAGGCCGCCAAGGCAGCGGAAAACGCTGCGGAACCCGCCGCCGAAGCTGCCGCTCAGACTGCGGAAAATACTGCTGCCGCCCTGCCGGATACCATTCCCGCCGGGCAGAGCGCAGCCCCTGCCAATGTGGCTGCGCCCACCCTTGGAGAGCCGCGCTCCGAGTAACAGCGGGACGATTGGGAATGCGCTCCGCGTTGCTCTGCGCATAAACAGCGGAAAAATTATTTTAAATAGAGCAATGCCGGAGCGTCTGCGGACGCTCCGGCATTGCATTTTCACGGGGAGGGGTCAGCCCCCGCCCCGGTGGAAACTATTTGACGTTGCAACCAAACAATGCTATACTGGGCTTAAAGTTACCAGCAATAGCCGACAGACTGTTCAAAAGAGGTAACGGATGTGGTTCCGTTGCCTCTTTTTTTACAAAGAGCGAAAGAGGTTTTTTATGATACATCATGCTTTTTCCCGCCGTCAGTTTTTGAAGGCAGGCGGTGCGGCAGCCCTTTCCACCGCTGCTGCCGGGCTGCTGAGCAGCTGCGGCGGCTCCGCTGCGGACGGCACTGCCGGTGACGGCAGCGCCACCTACACCGTGCTGTATGCCCGCCAGCCCGCCACCCTGAATTATCTCATCTGCTCTGCCGACCCGGACCTGTACCACGGCACCCACTGCGTGGACACGCTGGTGGAGTACGACAGCCGTGGCAAGATCCGCGAAGGCCTTGCCACCAGCTGGGAATGGGACGCCGACACCCTGACATGGACCTTCCACCTGCGGGACGAGAACTGGGTGGACTATACCGGCGCGGTGCTTGGCCCTGTGACCGCGCATGACTTTGTGGACGCGCTGGCCTATCTGCTGAACCCGGACTACGCCTCCGGCACCGCCAGCCTCGTCACCCCCTATGTGGCCGGGGCTGAGGACTACTACAACTACTGCGTCTGGCGCAACAACGCCAACAACGGCACCGTGGCCGAGGACGGCACCACCTACACCATCGACGCCGCAGGCACCGTGACCCTGACCGCCGCCGACGGCAGCACCACCACCTGCCCTGCCGTGGATTTTTCCTCCGTGGGCGTGGCTGCCGTGGACGAGCACACCCTGACCTATACCTTGAACTACGACTTCCCGGGCTTTTTGAGCCTGTTGAACTACGCCCCCTTTGAGCCTGCCTACGGCCCCATGCTGGCGGAGCTGGGCGACCAGTTCTGCACCAGCGCCGAGACCGCCTGCAGCTGCGGTGCGTTCTATCTGGCGGAGTACACCCCGCTGGAAAGCTGGGTGATGAAGAAAAACCCCGAAAACTACGATAAGGACAGCGTCTACATCGACACCGTCCGCTACATCTACAATCAGGAGGCGCTCATCAGCGGCCCGGAGATGGTGCGGCGCGGCGAGATCGATCAGGCCACCATCAGCTCGGACATTCTGGACAGCTGGCTGGCAGACGATACCACCAAGGATATGGTGTCCATGGAGCGCCCGGAGACCGGCAAGAGCTACTTCTACTTCTTCAACTTTCTGCCCTACGCCCACCAGTTTTCCAACTGGAACACCACCGGCGTGGACGCCCAGTACCAGCCGGACAACTGGGCCAAGGCGGTGAACAGCACCAACTTCCGCAAAGCGTTCCTGTACGCCATCAACCCCGCCGTTACGCTGGCGGTCACCGCGCCGGAAGGGTACGAGAACTACAAGCTGCACACCATCACCCCGCCCTCCTTCTGTGCCGACAGCAAGGGCGTGGACTATACGGAATGCGGCGCGCTTGCCAAGGTGACCGACCACTTCAACGAAGCCACCGCCAAGCAGTACCGCGACGCCGCCGTGCAGGAGCTGACCGCTGCGGGGGCTACCTTCCCCATCAAGGTACAGTATCCCTACAACCCCGCCGTGGTGGACTGGGACAAGCAGTGTCAGGTGTTCAAGCAGCAGGTAGAGGGCGTACTGAACGACGGTTTCGACTTTGTGGATATTATCATCACGCAGGGGCCGTCGGATAACTTTTTGAACGCAGTACGCCGCGCGGGTGCCTACGAGTTCATGTCCTACTACTGGGGCGCGGACTACTCCGACCCCGAGACCGAGGTGTACCCCTTCTATCAGGAGGCGGGCGACCGGGGCACCTGCTACGCCTTTCTGCGCACCGGCGTAGAGGACGGCATCATTACCGGCGAGACCGCCGACTATGTCATGACCTACATGGACATGGTAGAAAAGGCCAAGGCCATCACCGCCGACCTCGACGCCCGGTACGCCGCCTTTGCCGACGCCGAGGCGTACCTCATCGAGAATGCGCTGGTCATCCCGCTCAGCCTGCCGGTGCCGCCCTACATCGCCACCCGGCTGAACCTGTGGGAGGGGCAGTACGCCCCCACCGGCTTCTCCTCGAACCGCCTGAAGGGCATCCATATCCTCGACCATTACATCTCCATGGACGAATATAACCGCAACCGGGATGCGCGGTAAAACGATTTAAATGCGCTCCGCGTTGCCCTGCGCATAAATAGCGGAAAGAATATTTTTAATAGAGCAAAGCCGGAGCGTCTGCGGACGCTCCGGCTTTGCATTTTCACGGGTGGGGTCGTAACGGTCAACTGCATTTGCAGCGCCTGCTTCCTGCGGAAGCGGCGGCGCTGCGGGAAAGCACTGCCAGTCTGCGCCCTCATCCGGCGCTACGCGCCACCTTCCCCCGACCGGGGGAAGGCTTCAGCGGCAGCGACAAAGCTTCCGGCTAAAGCGCAAAGTGTGCGGGAGGA
>ULXP01060487.1_pt1 | contig 17412 bp, 20 predicted proteins | sample 1961351 | NCBI WGS metagenome assembly ULXP01 (sample SAMEA4835840, study PRJEB28245) | human gut metagenome | biome: gut microbiome; material: fecal sample | place: Denmark | collected 2008 | reverse complement strand
AAGCCGCATAGTGACCTTTGAGCAATACCGAATAAAGCCCGGAGAAATGCAATGAGATACCGAACAGATCTCCGTTTCTGAGCCCCTCGGCAGAAGCCTTTTTAATAAGTGACGGGTCATATGCGGACGGTTTTTCGGTCGGTATAAGAAAAGGTGCGCTGTACGCCTTATCCCCTATCACACTTATGTTTCTGCTGCTGTTGCGCAATTGCTTTGACACGCCGTAACCGGACCAGAAAAACATACTTTCGCCTGCAGTGGGATATGTTTCAACGTACGTCACAGCATACAGTCCATCAGGGAGCAGACGCATAAACGGCTCGAGCGCATACTCCGGTGAGCCGCCTTTCGCAAGTTTTGCGTATGCACCGTCTATGCTCTCTGCTATTATAGAGCCGCTTGAGGCACTGCCATACTCACTGATGACCTTATCCGCATCGTCATCATTCATACCGCCGCTTATGACCATAACCGGAGCATCGTGGGAATAAAGACAATACTTGTCGTATTCGGAATTTATGCGACATATGCCTATCTTGGCAAGACCGTCCTTTACCGAGAAAACCATAACCTCGCTGTCATTTATATTGATGTGCTCGCATACTACCTGAGGTATCTTTTCACTCATATTTTTACCTTCGCCCCTTTCACTCATTTATCCTGCGTTCCGAGCGCAAGGTACTGTTCTATTTTATCAAGCGCGCTACTGTCAAACAACGACTTCGGTATCCATACAAGCGGCACTTTTCTCCTTGTCACAATAAACATGGAGGAGGTTTCGATGTAGTTGTCGTTCATTCCGAAACGGATAATTTCGTGCGGACTGTATACACTGTCTTCTGCCGCTGATATTCCGACCGGACATATCGCAAACGTGACCGTTTCATCGCTGTCCGTACAGCTCTTTATCATAGCCGAATATTTCAGCTTCGTCACTGCTACCATTATAAGATACGCAACTGCCACTGCGCCTACGGCACAGAAGAATATACCCATTCCGAGATACCACCAGTTATCCTCGGCAAAGCCTATAAGCATATGAAATAATACCGCCGCAAGCACTCCGGCCGCCAGGGCTATGCACCACAGGAATTTGCCGACCTTACCTATCGCAAGCGACAGCAGTGATGAACGTATTTCTTTCGGATTGTATTCACCCTTTGCAAATATCGCAGAGTCCGGTATATCGTAATTTGAGAAGAACCGTTTATCGGGAAGTATCTCAACGGGCGTATCGCACTCAATATCGCTGCCCGATATTTCGGAAAGTATTATTGTCTTAGCCGCCGTAAACTGCGAACGTCCCGTAAATGCACGGTCCGGTATATGATAGGTCTGCTTTCCCGCCGTTATCTCTATATTTCCCTTGTCTATCCTTACCGATGAAACATCGCCCCATTCGTATACATCGGGGTGTGCATCACCGGGATATATCACGGAAAATGTATCGGATATTATATAAGTCGTTCCGTTGCTGTCAGTCATCACCTGACCGCACAGATGTTCAAATGCCATTTGAAGCCTCTTTTCCCCCTTATAAAGCAAGCACTTTAAGGGCACAAATACTCTGTTTATTTATCGGCAGAAAAATACTTAATTTTAAGCTTTACAGCATTTTTTTACATTCTGTTATGAAATCAGAATATGACGAACATTCCGAAGCGTGGAAATCTAAGTGAAAATAAACTGAAAACAGCCCGGCAGACAGCTATTTATATGCAAACTCATCTTGACTTTTTTTTGTAAAGCGGTTATAATTATTGATAAGCACGAATTTTACCGTGCGGCTTGCTATATAAAAATATGGTATAAAGACAAACAGATTAACAAAGGGGTAGGTCGATAGATGGCGTCAGAAAGAATGACGGTTGCAAGAGCTATGGTAAAAGCTCTCGAGGCGGAGGGTATAACAACAGTATTCGGTTATCCGGGTGCGGCTATATGTCCGTTTTATGATGAGCTTATAAGCTCAGGTATACGCCATATACTTGTGCGCCACGAGGTCAACGGCGGACACGCCGCAAGCGGTTATGCGCGTATGACAAGAAAACCCGCAGTCGCAATAGCTACATCGGGTCCGGGTGCGACAAACCTTATAACGGCTATAGCAACCGCTCACATGGACAGCATACCTATGGTCCTTATCACAGGGCAGGTAAGCTGTGAACAGATAGGACGGGATGTTTTCCAGGAGGCGGATATTACAGGTGCTGCCGAGCCTTTCGTAAAGCATAGCTACCTTGTAAAAAATCCCGAGGAAATGCCGGTTATTTTCAAAAATGCATTTTACATTGCAGGTTCGGGCAGACCGGGTCCTGTACTTATTGATATGCCTTTTGACGTACAAAAGGCGGAGATAGATTTTGAATATCCCAAAACAGTGGATATCCGCTCTTACAAGCCGAGTGTTCAGGGCAACAAGCTGCAGATAAAGCGCGCTGTCGCCGCTATTGAAAAGAGCAAAAAGCCGCTTATCTGTGCCGGCGGCGGTATCTTTACCGCAAATGCCGAAAGGCTGCTTGAGCAGTTTATGCAGCTTACAGATATTCCTGTTGTAAATACTATGATGGGAATGAGCAGTGTTCCTGCCGACAATCCGTTGTTCTACGGAATGATAGGTATGCACGGTGTAAAGAGTGCGAACTATGCCATCAACAACTGCGATCTGTTGATACTTCTCGGTGCGAGAGTCGGTGACAGAGCAGTCACCGCAATAAGCAGACTTGAGGGTGCAACGGTAATACACATAGACGTTGACCCGGCAGAGATAGGCAAAAACCTTGCAGCAACAATACCCGTTGTAGGTGATGTAAAGAACATACTTGAGCAGCTGCTTGAATGCGCAAAGAATTACGACCATTACGACTGGAAGCAGGAGCTAAACGAGGTAAAGAAAACACAGGACAAGCCGATCGAAGCCGAGCCCGAGGGCTGTGTAAATCCTAAGGCTTTCATAAGGCTTCTCGGTCAGAAGCTCCCCGATAATTCCGTGGTAAGCGCCGATGTCGGACAGAACCAGATATGGACTGTCAATAACATAGGACTCAGGAACGGCAGATTTATCACATCGGGCGGCATGGGAACAATGGGCTACTCCGTTCCTGCGGCGCTGGGTGCAAAGGCAGCGTGCCCCGACAGCGAGGTCATTGCGATATGCGGTGACGGTAGCTTCCAGATGCAGTTCATGGAGCTCGCAACAATGATACAGCATGACATTGCGGTAAAAGTAATCGTCATGACGAACAATCGTTTAGGTATGGTAAGAGAGCTTCAGACAAACGGTTATGACAACAGGCTTACAGCGGTATTCCTTGACGGAAGCCCCGACTTCATAAAGCTCGCAGACAGCTACGGCATACACGCGCAGAGAGTTACCGATATAGCCGATGCGGACAAGGCAATTGACGAGATGCTCTCGTCAAAGGGCTGTTATCTGCTTGAGGTCAGAGTAGCCGAAAACGAAAAGACTATACTGTAAAGGGTGAGCCTATGAAGCATACTATATCAATACTTGTAGAAAACCACGCCGGTGTGCTCGCAAGGGTCGCGGGACTTTTCGCAAGACGCGGTTTCAATATAGACAGCCTTGCGGTAGGTATTACCGAGGATGAAAAAATCTCCCGTATAACAATTATCGCAGACGGAACGGCTTATACCTTAGAGCAGATCGAAAAACAGCTCAACAAGCTGATAGACGTTATCAAGGTACGCCATTTGCCCGCAGAGGAGCTTTTATCAAGGGAGCTCGTACTTATAAAGGTAGCTTGCCAGCCGTCACAGAGGGCAGAGCTTATTTCGCTCGCCGAGATAGCAAAAGCAAAAATTTCCGATATAACGGTAAATACGATGACGCTTGAATTATCCGACAGCGTTCCCCGTATAAAGACGTTTGAGGAGCTTTTACGTCCGTACGGAATAAAGGAAACGGTCCGTACAGGCTCAATAGCAATGCAAAAAGGCGGGGCTTCTATGAAGCTGTAAAAGCCGCGCTTTAATATACGGAGGCAAAACTCCGAAAACAAATTTAAAGGAGATCTTTAAAATGGCAAAACTTTATCATCAGGAAGATTGCAACCTTTCTCTGCTCGACGGCAAGACAGTTGCAATAATCGGTTACGGCAGCCAGGGACACGCTCACGCTCTTAACTTAAAGGACAGCGGCGTTAAGGTAATCATCGGTCTTTACAACGGCTCAAAGTCATGGGCAAAGGCTGAGGCTGCAGGTTTTGAAGTATACACAGCGGCAGAGGCAGCAGCTAAGGCTGACATCATCATGATCCTCATCAACGATGAAAGACAGGCTGACCTTTACAAGCAGAGCATCGAGCCCAACCTTACAGCAGGTAAGACACTCGCATTTGCTCACGGCTTCAACATCCACTTCGGTCAGATCGTACCTCCCAAAGATGTTGACGTTATCATGGTTGCTCCTAAGGGACCGGGTCATACAGTACGTTCAGAGTACACAATCGGCAGAGGCGTTCCCTGCTTAGTTGCAGTTCACCAGGACGCTACAGGCAGAGCGCTTGACACAGGTCTTGCTTATGCGGCAGGTATCGGTGGTTCAAGAGCCGGCGTACTTATGACAACATTCAAGATGGAAACAGAAACAGACCTCTTCGGCGAACAGTGCGTTCTCTGCGGCGGCGTTACAGCCTTAATGAAGGCAGGCTTTGAAACTCTGGTTGAAGCAGGCTACGATCCTCAGAACGCTTACTTCGAGTGCATCCACGAGATGAAGCTCATCGTTGACCTCATCTACAAGGGTGGTTTCCAGATGATGAGATACTCTATCTCGGATACAGCTGAGTTCGGTGACTATGAGGTTGGCAAGAGACTTATCACAGACGAAACAAAGAAGGAAATGAAGAAGGTTCTCGGCGAGATCCAGGACGGTACATTCGCACGCAACTGGATCATGGAGAACAAGATGGGTCGTTCACACTTCAACGCAGTAAGACGTATCGAAAGCGAACAGCAGCTTGAACAGGTAGGCAAGGAGATCCGTAAGCTGTATGCATGGAATGACGATGCAGGCAAGTCTATGGACGAAATTGCAGACGCTAAGTTCAGCAAGTAATCCGAAATTGTTTTCGACATAAGGATATAAAGTATGACCGCCGTACAGAGATGTACGGCGGTTTTTATTTACAGCGGCTACTACTTGCAAATTCGCGACGAATATAGTATAATAATGTATTGACATTTGCAATACAAAACAGCATAATATGGGTAGACCAACAGAAATGTTTTGACTTATACAGAGCGACAGGAAAGGACAGATGACTATGAAAAACGAATACATAACAATGCCGGCACTCGCACTGCGTGGACTTGTAATATTTCCGGGTATGATACTTCACTTTGACGTAGCAAGAGAACGCTCTATAAATGCCGTTGAAGAAGCTATAGAAAACAACGAAAGACGTATCTTCCTTGTAACACAGATAGACGAAGAGGTTGATGACGTTACAGCAGACAATCTCTATAAGACAGGTGTCGTTGCCGAGATAAGACAGACGCTTAATACTCCTGACGGTGCAAGACGCGTACTTGTACAAGGGCTTTATACGGCAAAGCTTAAAACCATAACACAGGAAGACCCTTATCTTATTTCGGATATCGCCCCTATGCCTAAACTCAGCGATACACTCAGTGCCGCTGAAAAGACGGCGTTTGTGCGCGCTATCAACAACGAATTCAGGCAGTACAGCGAAATGTCACCCAGAATGCCTATCGAGCTTTATCGCGGCATACTCAGCGAAAAAGATCTTTCAAGACTTATCGACCTTATCGTTTTCAACGTATACTTAAAAGTTGAAGACAAACAGGCGCTTTTGTCCTGCCTGTCACTGCGCAAGAAAGCGGAGCTTCTTGTTAAATTTCTTGCAAGAGAAGTCGATATCGTGCGCCTTGAGCAGGATATAAACGAAGAGGTTAAAGAAGCGCTCGACAGAAATCAACGTGAATTTTACCTGCGCGAGCAGATGAGAGCCATCTCCCGTCAGCTTGGTGAAAGCGACGATCCCCAGTCGGAAGCTTTTGAATATATGGACAGGATCGAAGAATGCGGATTTGACGAGGATACCGAAGAAAAGCTGATGAAAGAATGCGAAAAGCTTATGCACCTCTCCGCCGGATCACAGGAGGCGGCTGTTGTAAGAACGTATCTCGATACAGTCCTTGATATGCCGTGGAACGTTTATACGCACGGAAAGACGGATATTGCAAAGGCTGAAAAGCAGCTCGACCGCGACCACTACGGAATGAAGAAAGTCAAAGAACGTATACTTGAAATAGTAGCGCTCAATCAGTGGAAGGACGCTGACAAAAAAGGTCAGATCATCTGCCTTGTAGGTCCTCCCGGAGTCGGTAAGACATCAGTCGCAAAGTCAATTGCAACAGCGCTTGGCAGAAAGTATGCCAGAGTTTCGCTCGGCGGTGTACGCGATGAGGCGGATATCAGAGGTCACAGAAAGACCTATATCGGAGCAATGCCCGGTAGGATCGTCAATGCGCTAAAGCAGGCAAAGTCTATGAACCCCGTTATACTGTTCGATGAGATAGATAAGATGGGTACTGATTATAAGGGAGATCCTGCAAGCGCAATGCTTGAAGTTCTCGACAGTGAGCAGAATGTAGCTTTCAGGGATCATTATCTTGAAATACCGATAGATCTAAGCGAGGTACTGTTTATCACAACAGCAAACACCCTCGATACTATCCCCGCTCCCCTGCTCGACCGTATGGATATAATTGAGCTCGGTAGCTACACGAGAGAAGAAAAGTTCCATATCGCAAAAGAGCACCTTGTACCGAAGCAGCTCAAAAAGCACGGCATCAAGTCGCAGGTGCGCTTTGCAAATGACGCATTATATACTATAATAGACTTCTACACGAAGGAAGCCGGCGTAAGAAAGCTTGAAAGAAACATTGCTAAAATCTGCCGTATGACGCTCAAAAAGCTCGCATCCGGTGAAGCAGAAAAGATAAATATCAAGGCAAAGGATATCGAAAGCTACCTCGGCGCAAGGAAATATACAGGTGAAGCCATTTCAAAGCAAGACGAGGTCGGTGCTGTAAACGGACTTGCATGGACTTCGGTCGGAGGTACGCTTTTACCGCTTGAAGTACTGGTGATGGAAGGAACAGGCAAGATTGAGCTTACCGGCTCACTCGGCGATGTAATGAAAGAATCTGCAAAGATCGCAGTCAGTCTGACACGTTCGCTTTCACGCAAGTATGAAATAGACCCGGAGTTCTACAAGAACAAGGATATCCATATCCACGCGCCCGAGGGCGCAGTGCCCAAGGACGGTCCTTCCGCAGGCGTAACTATGACAACGGCTCTTGTTTCCGCGCTTTCCGGTATTGCCGTTCGCAGAGATGTTGCAATGACCGGTGAGATAACACTGCGCGGTAAGGTTCTGCCTATCGGCGGACTGCGTGAAAAAACGATGGCGGCATATTCAGCCGGAGTAAAGACCGTAGTTATCCCCGATGAAAACAAAGCTGATATGAAAGAACTTGATGATGTCATACTGAACAACATAAACTTTGTACTTGCCGACAACATTGACACAGTGCTGAATGCGGCACTCGTAAAGCCGAACGTTACCGCCGCCAAGAAAAGCGCCGACGATCTGGCATCGGCAAAGCCGCGCACATCAAGAAAGACAAGCAAGAGCATCATAAAGGAAATATGATATGAATTTTAATAAGGCTGAGTTTTATACCTCCTACGGTCTGTTTAAACAGATACCGAAATCCGAAAAAGCTGAGATTGCTTTTTCAGGAAGAAGCAATGTAGGAAAATCCTCGCTGATAAACAAGATACTTAACAGGAAGTCACTCGCCCGCGTCAGCTCTATGCCCGGCAAGACTGTGACCATCAATTTTTACTCGGTAGACAACGTATACTTTGCGGATCTGCCCGGTTACGGCTATGCAAAGGTATCAAAGTCGGAAAAACAACGCTGGGCTGGACTGGTGGAGGGTTATCTTGCAGATGACAGAAACCTTGCGCTTGTATTCCAGCTGGTAGACTTCAGACACCCGCCGACAGCTGACGATATAATGATGATAAACTTCCTTATCGACAATGAGATACCGTTTGTTGTCGTTCTTACAAAGGCGGACAAGCTGACTAAAAACGAGCGTGCAAAGCGCAGGGAGGCTCTGCTCTCCGAGATGCCGTGTGCGGAAGATATCCATATGATCGAATTTTCTGCTATGAACGGCGAGGGTGTGGAAGAGATCCGTGAAATAATCGAAGATATTGAACAGGAAGCCCTTGAAGGCAACGCTCCCGATGAAGCAGGCAAAGAGCAGTGACGGACATATATTCGCTGACATATGAACAAGCGGAGCGCCTGCTCACCGAAAACGGCTTCAGGGCAACACAGTGCGGCAACATATTCCGCGACATATATAAGCGCAGAGCGACAAGCTTTGACGAAATGACGCTTACATCAGCCGATATAAAAGCGCTTTTATCCGACAAATATTTCTTCGGAAAGTTAAAAATCGACGAAATATTACAATCTGTAGATACTTCTAAGTATCTTTTTGAGCTATCGGACGGGTGCAGGGTCGAAACAGTGCTGATGCGTCAGAAGTTCGGCAACAGTATCTGTATCTCAACGCAGAGCGGATGCAATATGGGTTGCAAATTCTGTTGCAGCGGAAGGCTCAGAAAACAGCGTGATCTTACCGCCGGTGAAATGGTAAGTCAGATACTTACTGTCGAAAAGTATCAAAATATAACGATTAGTAATATAACCGTGATGGGTATAGGCGAGCCGTTTGACAACTATGACGCACTTTGCGATTTTCTTGATATAGTAACTGTTCCGGGCGGAATCGAAATAGGAACAAAGCATATTACCGTATCGACCTGCGGGCTGTGCGACAAGACAGAATTATTTGCAAAGCGTAAAGAGCCGTGCAATCTTGCGGTAAGCCTGCACGCTCCTGATGATGAGATAAGAAACAGGCTTATGCCGATAAACCGCAGGTATAGTATCTCACAAGTCATAGAATCGGCTAAATACTATGTCGAACGTACAAACCGCAAGGTTCTGCTTGAATATATACTGCTTGACGGCATAAACGACAGCAGGGAGAATGCACGTCAGTTAGCGGCGCTTATCGGAAATGCACGGCTGTTTGTAAATCTTATACCGTACAATCCGTCCCCCGACAGCGAGTTTAAAAGGAGCAGTAAGGAAAACATTACGGCATTTTATGACGAGCTTAAAAAGAACAGGATAAACGTTACCCGAAGAAAAGAATTCGGCACAGAGCTATCCGCCGCCTGCGGACAGCTCAGAAGTGACAGAATATCAGGCGACCACAAGGATATCTAAGAGGAATAACAAACAATGAAATTTTTCTGTGAGCTTAAAAAGATAGTAGACGACTCATACGATATAGAAATCGGCAGAGGTCTTTCCGACACGCTGATAAGCGATATAAATAACGGACTTTGCGGCAGAATAATGAAGTTTGCCGTTGTGACCGACAGCATTGTCGAGCCGCTTTATGCGAAAGGGATATACGAAAAACTCATTTCGGCGGGCTACAGTGCCGATATGTTTGTGATACCCGAAGGAGAAAAGTCAAAAACCAGAGCGATGAAAGAGTTCGTAGAGGACTCGATGCTTGAAAAAGGCTATCGCCGTGACTGCTGTGTAATTGCGGTCGGAGGCGGTGTTGTAAGCGACCTTGCAGGCTTTGTTGCAGGCACATTTGGCAGAGGCGTACCTTTTATCAATTATGCCACTACTCTTCTCGCCGCCGCAGACGCATCGGTAGGCGGAAAGACTGCGGTTGACACTCCCCTTGCGACCAACCTTATCGGCCTTTTCAACCAGCCCGAAAAGGTATATCTTGATATTGAAACGTGGAAAACACTGCCGGAAAGACAGCTTTCAAGCGGACTTGCCGAAACAATAAAACACGCCTGCCTTGCAGACAGCGAGATGTTCCGATATCTTGAAAATAACATTGAAAAGATACTTGTAAATGATAAGGACGCTTGTGAATATATAGCAGAGCACAACTGTGCCGTGAAGTATAAGGTCGTAATGAAGGACGAGCGTGAATCCGGACTGCGTGAGGTGCTTAACCTCGGTCACACTGTCGGCAGAGCGATAGAAACGGTCAGCGACTACAAGCTGCTGCACGGCGAGGCGGTATCAATAGGACTTATCGCACAGGCGAAGCTCGGTGAGAAATACGGTTATATTTCTCACGAAAATGTCAGCCGTGTAATAAAGCTGTGTGAACGTGCAAAGCTCCCCATTGCGATTCCCGATTACATCGACAAAACCGCACTGGTCAGAAAGCTGTATACGGATAAGAAGGTTCGTGACGGCAAGCTCAGAATGGTATTCCAAAAGGAAATCGGCGATGTTATGTGCTTTGGCGATAATGATTACGCTAAGCAGATCACCGAGCCGGAGATTGCGGAAGTTATAGACGAAATGTGAAAAAAAGCCTGCACAGATTGAAATGTGCAGGCTTTGATTTTAACTTTTGGTACTAATTTTTAATATATAATTTTATATTATTTTGATAATTAACGTTGACTTTTTAATTTTTTATGTTACAATTTAGAAGACCGTGCAGAACGACATATCCCAGTGACGATGGAAGATTGGAGCAAACGCCCGGATTTATTCCTGATGGCGGATGACAGAGAAGTTTTGCAGGATGCCGGAAAAATCACAGCGGAGATTGCCAAGTCCAAAGCTGAAACAGAATTTGAGAAGTATCGTGTTATTCAAGACAGATTGTTCATGGCGGACTATGACAGGTATCTGCTTGAATTAGAGGAAAAGGCGAAGAAGTAATAAAAAAGCAAATGTAAAAGCATTTTGACACGTATTTTCTGCGATGTCAAAGCCGTTTGGTAGACTACAAGCGGTGGTTATCCTATAATAAAAGTGCAAGGGAGGTGTCATGGCATGGAGCATGATATTGGAAGTAAAATCAAGGCAGCCAGACTTGAAAAGAAGCTGACACAGGAACAGGTTGCCGAAATATTGGGAGTGAGTCGTCAGACCATCTCAAATTGGGAAAATGAAAAATCCTATCCGGATATCATAAGTGTCATTAAAATGAGCGATTGCTACGAAGTCTCTCTTGACTATTTATTGAAGGGAGAGCAAAAAATGAAGACCTATTATGATTATCTCGAAGAAAGTACAAATGTTGTAAAAAGCAACGCTAACAGAAACAAAATTATTACCATCCTATCTTATATGCTTGTATGGGCGATTGCCATGATTGTGTTCTGGTTCTTTACAAGCGGAAGTGATGCTATGGGTTATAGTTTGATGTTCCTTTGGATTATTCTTCCTGTAACTACATTCGTTGTGTCCATTGTTATCGGCAAAAATGACTTTTGGAAAAAAGGAAAATGGGCATTCACCCTTTTCTTCGGAGTGATGTATATGCTGGCTGAATACGGAACATTTAAAATGGCAAACAACATTGCTTTTGACAAGCTGAATGCACCGGATTGGGGAATGATTGTAGCCGGTGCAATAATTTCTGCAATCGGTATGCTCTTAGGTTCGTTGTGTAACAAGAAGCGTAACAAGCAGAAGAATCAGGATATTTAATGTAGGGCGAATATGAACAAGAATTATAAAAGCTGTTTTCTGTATATTCGCAGGAAGTGTTTAAATTGCTATTAAAGCCTTATGCAATGCAGATTCACGGACTTTTAATTGCTGAAACATTTCGGGCTGTTTTTTCTTAAATGACAAAAATTCGTGTACAAATCGTGTACGGATATCACTTGATATTATTAAGAATGCTTACTGCTCGTTCCTCTTCTCGTGGGTACAGGTGGGCGTATGTTCGCCATGTCTGCTGAACGTCTGCATGACCGAGCCGCCGTGCAATTTCCTGTATGTTGATACCTTCGTTAATCAGCAGGGTAGCGTGCGTGTGGCGAAAGTCGTGTATTCTTATATGTGGAAGCTCAGCAAGTCTGGCATATTTTATATTGTGCGTGTCAAGTGAAGCGTCGGGCAGGTAACTGATACCGCCGCAAACCCTATAATCTTCAGTAAAGTTTTTATCTGCTTGCTGACGTTTCTTGTGTTCGTTTAGTATTTTCAACAGTGGCAGAGGTATTTGCAGCGAACGATACGACGATTTGTTTTTAGGCGGGGTTTCTGTTATCTTGCCTTTTATTTTCTGTGATATGGAGCGGCGGATATTAAGTGTATTACCCGTTATATCAGACCATTTCAGCGCATTGATTTCACCTTTGCGCGCACCGGTGTAGAAAGCAATGGAGAAAAACACATAGTACCCCCATTCGGTAATCGTGTCTTTTTCTTCACACATTTTCTTGACAACGCTTATATATTTCAGATACTGATCGGCTGTGTAGTAATGTAGCTTGTCCTCCGGTGTCTCAAAATACACTTCCTTAAAATTGCCCACAGCTAAAAGCGGATTTTTAGGCAGGTAGTCCATTTTTACAGCATAATTCAGCAGAGCTCTGAGTTCGCCGTAATAATTCTGCAATGTTTTGAGCTTATATCCTTTTTCAGATAGTATGTTCTTCCACTTCTGAAGCTGAGCCGTGTTGAGCTTGTTTAATTTAACATCAAACAGATACGGCTTTACAGAGGCGTTTATATTATCGTTGATCTTTGCAAGCGATGTTTCTCTGACTTCGCCCTTTTTTGTGATGTAATATTCGGCGTACAGCTCTCCCAAAGTCATAGAAGATACAGGTGCTTCCTTCGACTTTGAATAGGCACTCATCAGTTCGGCTTCAAGCTGTTTTGCTTCTGCCGCTCCGTAAGTGATACGGGTAAGCTGACGTGCTACACCGGTCCTGTCAATATAGTTTATGCGAACTCTGTATTGTTGCAAACCGTCTTTTTTTACGCTTGTTTTGTATATCGGCATTTTAACACCTCCTAAATTTATTTCAATCCACGCCCTCTGTGGAGGGCGACTTGCTCGTGATGCGTTTATACAAGATTTTAAGAGATTTCAATCCACACCCTCATGTAGAGGGTGACCATCGCCAAGGTCGTGAAATGCTACCTTAGCGGTAATTTATTGTTTTGCTTTTCTTGGCCTATAAACATAGCCTCTTTGTATTTTTTCACGCACATCGGCTAATGCGGCTTTACATCTATTGCGGACATCCTCGGTTACATTTTCATCTTCAATTGTTTTTAGATAATATTCTTCTGCGGATTTTGTATCAATTTTTACATAAACGTCACCGATTCTTATATAATCACTTGAATTTGTACCTGCGTCTACTTCAATGCACTTTTTAAGCATTTGTATTGCTTTGTCAAATTGATACTCGGCTTCGTATATATTAGCAAAAGTTGAGTATAAATGCCACTTTGAATATAATACCGCACCAATGCGGTTAGTTATCGGTGGTAAATCTGTAGGGGATTCTAAAAATAACTCCCAATACTTTATAGCCAATGGGCGTTCTGCCGCATGCATACGAGCGTATGTAGTAGCAACGGCTAAAATGTCTAACGGCTCACATGAGTTATTATAAACACTTAAAATGAAATTGTTAAGAAATCGCCTACAGTTGCCTAAGACGCATTCAGAAGAACTGCTCATATAAATCAAGCGCTCTTTTGAACCAACCTTTATATAAGAGTTTTGCAGGAAATCTTCAATAAAGTCGCTTTCATCAGAAGATAAATCAAATTTTGCTTTACAGCTGTCACATACTAAAAATTCGTTGCGTACTTTTTCGGTTTTACAAAGCAGACAATGCTTTGTCATAATGTTGTCAATCATATATTTGAAAGGTGCAGATTCCTTATAATACGTCGTGTTTTTAGTTGCCGTAAGGGCTTTTGCGGCAAGGTCATATCTGCCTATTTCATTTAGTGTTTCAATCAGTTCAATGTATATCGAGGCGTTAGCAGGGGCAATTTTAAGGAGTCTGGTATAAGTGTTGATTGCCTCAGCAGGGTTGTTACCGTTTTTGTATAATTCCGCAAGCATAAAGAGCATTTGCATTTTTGTATAAAAAGGATTGCTGTAATTACCATCTATGTATGATTTTAATAATTCTGTGGCTTCGCTGTGGTTTTCTCCGAGATTTTTATATATGATAGCCAAAGCAAGTTTGTCGTGTGCGTTGTTGCTTGTTTTGCATTTCTCAATGACTTCGGTTAACTCACTTTCAGTATCATCTAAATATTCCTTGTCAAACGAGCTTACGCCTTGTGCAAATTTGACATTATCATATAAATGATCAGGATCCTGGATTTCATACTGCTTTTGTTTTAAAAATTTAATCCACTCCGATGGAGCAGGGGTGATGGTGTGTATTCCGTCATTTTCGTATTTTAATAATGGCTTAACATTCATTATTGCAAACTCGATAGCCGATAGCGTAACAGAAAAGCAGTCGTTGCCTGACGTAATGGCTTCTTTTGCATTTTCGATAGCACTTTCAGCAACTAAAATACGTTCCTTAAATTCATTACGTTCCATTTTCACCTCGTTATTTCAAACGCTTAATAACAGCGACTGCCTTTCCGATTATCCTTATAGTTTCAAGTTCTTCATTTAAATATACGAAAGGTGAATATCGGGGATTTTCGGCTTGCAGTACAAGTTTATTTTTACCCTTGTAATAATATACACGCTTTAATGTAGCTTCATCATCTATTATAACCGCCGCTATTTCTCCGTTTTCAACAATAGGAGCTTCTCGTATAAGAACGGTGTCCCCGTTTTCAATGCCTGCATTTATCATACTATCGCCCTGAGCTGTAAGGCAAAAGTCCGCTCCATAGCTCTCGTCTACTTCAACGTATGTTTCGTGCTCTTCGTCGGCGAATATCGGTTCTCCACAAGCGATTTTGCCAAGCATGGGGAGTTTTATTTTCTTGACAGGTTTAATATTTGAATATTTTGAAACGTCTATTTCATCTTCGCTTGCTGACATTTCTTCGCCTGTGATAAGGGAAACCGGGTTCATTTCTAACACTTTTGCAAGTTTTGAAATTTTATCTCTTTTCATATTAGAAATAAAACCGTCCTCCCATTTTTTTACTGTGCTTTTACTGACACCTACGGCATTACCTACTTCTTCAAGTGTTAAGCCGAGTTCAGTACGTTTTTTATTTATAAGTTCACCTATATTCATATAAGATAACCTCCTTGCTTGGTTTTCTTTATTATATCATGTGAGTTTCAAAAATGCAACTATTTTTCCCGATTTAGGCTAAAAAGTTTCCTAAAGGGGTTGACAGGTTACATATTTTGTGATATACTCAAAGTGTCCTAAAGGAAACAGAAAGGAAGTGATAAGGTGAATTTTAATGATTTATATGCCGAAATCGCAAGGTGTGGATTAACTGTTCCAAAACTTGCAGAACGCATAGAAATGGACAAAAAGACGCTGTATTCTCGCTTAAAGGGAGAAACGGCGTTTAAACAGCCGGAAATAGCAAAGATTTCTGAAGTCCTTAATTTGTCTAAAGATAAGATATTCGCTATTTTTTTTGCTGATTCAGTTTCCTAAAAGAAACAATTGCAACAACCGGAGGAGGTGAGGAAGGTGGGATCAAAAAAGCGTGAACAGCTGCTTATAGTCACGAAAAGCACAAAGGGTGCAGGAACAGAAAATAACCCGTATATAGAGGTTATGCAGTTTTGGACACTTGACGGTGAACTACTGTATGAGATGGAGGAATAAGTCTAATGTGGCTTAATGAACTATGAATAAAGCAAAGGAGGAATTAAACATGACAAAGCACAGAGTAAGAGTACCGCAGGTAGCGGATATATCGGCGGCGATACGTCTTTATTACGAGCGCACCGAGATAGGCAATAAGGACATCAGGGCTATTTTCGGCGATATGGGAAACGGCAGGATCGGCAGGCTTAAGCAGCTTGCGCTTGAAGCAATGCACGAACGAGGCACAGTGCACTATAACGCACAGTACGTCAACACAGAGGTTGCTTATGACGTTTGGGGAATAGACATCAAGCGTCTTGAGCGTGGTATTGAACGGCTGAATAAGCTGAATATCGAGGTGACGATATGAAAATATCTAAGATAATCGCGTACATACTCTCCCAGCTCCTGCGGCTGTGGGTTACAGCGTGTGCGGCAGTGATGATGTACATACCGATGTCGGTGCTGGCTTATGCAGAAAGGGGCTATAAAGCCGTAGGCGGTGAGATTGTCCCGGTTGCGCTGGTGGCGGTTGCTGTATGGCACGGGCTGGGATGGCTTATGAAGGTATGGTACAAGGATATGATAGGCAGGTGGAAAAAATGAAAAAAGTTATCAACAGAGAAGAGTGCGAGAGCATAGAGTTTCTTGCAGAGCAGAAAATCAGACCTGAGCGCATTGCGTCAATCATGGGATGTTCGCTTACAACAGTCAAAAGAGTAATGCGAGGAGAACATCACATTGTCAAGGAACGCAAGTATGAAGAAGAACGTAACAAGGCGAGAATACAGGCACAGGCAGAAGCAATGTTAATGCCGGAAACAATAGATTATTTCGAGTTCCGGGTTGATGAGAAGCTGAACAAGATAATCGAACTTCTTGAAAAGCTGTGCGGAAAGGCAGAAATATGAAGTTCAGGGTGACCGCTACATTTTCAACAATAAACAAGGCAATGTTGTTTATTATGGCTCTCGCCGACACTGTCGATGAGTTTGATATGATCGACGAGGAGGACGATGATGACGAAGAAAAGTAAAAAAAAGAGCTCCCCGCAGGGAGCAAGGAAAAATATTTAACGCACATTAAGTATAGCACAACAGCTATAATTTGTCAACCAATCAAACAAAAGGCGCACAGCGTCTTAAATAAACATGTAATTAAACAGGAGGATTTCAAAATGACAGAATTTAAGATCACAGTCGAGGCAACAGCCCTCGCTAACGCAATCGAGAACCTTGCCAGAGCAATATCGGCAAACGGAATGGGCAACACCATCCCTGCGGTTACGGCATCCGTTCCTAAAGTCGCTGCGACTCAGGCGGCCACATCTGCACCTGCACAGCAGTTTGTTTCTGCTCCGACAGTTCCGACAGCAACAGCGCCCGTAGTGCCGGTAGCCGCACAGGTACCAGTTACTGTGTCGGCACCCGTGACCGCTCCGGGTCAGCAGTCCGCAAATGCCGCATTGACACCGATTCCCACTGCCGCACCTACCTATACACTTGATATGCTTGCGGCGGCGGGCTCAACGTTAATAGATGCAGGTAAGATGAATGATTTGCTGGGCATCCTCAGTCGCTATGGTGTTAATGCGCTAACGGAGTTACAGCCTGCCGTTTATGGAGCGGTAGCCGCAGAACTCAGAAATCTCGGCGCAAATATATAAGGAGGTAGCAATATGCGTAATAAAATCCAGATTAGAA